>Ga0209629_10000143_pt1 | contig 33768 bp, 31 predicted proteins | sample TergutCu122P5_FD_187286 | JGI IMG/M metagenome (GOLD analysis project Ga0209629, IMG submission 187286) | Cubitermes ugandensis P5 segment gut microbial communities from Kakamega Forest, Kenya - Cu122 P5 (SPAdes) (version 2) | ecosystem: Host-associated > Arthropoda: Insects > Digestive system...
GCCTCCGCGCCCGGGTTCACGTCGCCGAGCACGATCACGTCGCCCGCGTAGCGCACGGACTGGCCGGAGCGCAGGGTCCCGTTGTGGAAAACCGCGGCCCGCTCGTCCAGACCCTGACGGGCGCAGCTCTCCACGGCCTCGTCCCGGCAGGGCTCCTCGCCGCCGCCGATGTCCGGGGCCGGCGGTATCTCAATGCTCTTCGCCAGGATCTCCATCAGTTCGTCCCTCTGCTCGTCCAGCAGCCTGCGGCCCGTGAACGAGACTTTCATGTCCGCGACGTTGAAAAAATTCCCCGACGACTCCGTCTTTTCCCTGAAAGCCTCGCGAATCGCGTCAAAATCGGGCTTGTCGTCGAGCCAGACGTCCAGCCCGTCCTTCCTGCCCTTGAAGATCACAGGTTTTTCGCCGTCCATAGTATCCCCCGATGCTCACGCCTGGCCGGCGGAGCTCTATATAATTTCTATTCCGTCATCTCATTCACCGCCGGCACATCCGCCGGCCCCGCGCCGAGCCCGAAATAATACGCCATGACGTCCCGCGCGATCTGCGAAGAGACCGCCGGGTTCGCCTTCGTGTCCCCGAACGGGATCATGACGTAAACCGCGATCTGCGGGTCGTCGAACGGCGCGAACCCCCCGAAGGACGAGTGGTCGTTCCTGTTCTTGTTCTCCTGGGCGGTGCCCGTCTTGCCGGCGACCTGGACGCCGAAGTCCCTGAACACGTTCGCGCCGGTTCCCTGCGCGCCGCTCACGACCGCGAGCATTCCCCGGTAAACCGCGTCCCAGGTGGAGTCCAGGATGGGCAGGTCGGACGCCTCGATGACCGGTTGGGTCTTCTGGGTCTCCGTCCTGTCGTGGCTAACAACCGAATCCACCAGGTGGAGCTGATACCTGACCCCGCGGGTGGCCAAAGTCATGAAATATTTCGCCATGCCGGCCGCGGTGTAGCTGTTGTACCCCTGGCCTATGGCCGTCTGGACCGTGTCCCCGTCGTGCCACTCCCTGTCGTAGCTAGTGGCGTCCGGGTTAAGCAAAAGCGTCCTGTAGTCCTTGAGCGCCGGGCAGGAAATCCTGTCGATCCCGTCCGGCGGGGCGTCGAGCTCGCCGATCTCCACGCCGGTGTCCTCGTTCAGGCCGAAATATTTCATGTATTCGCCCAAATCGTTTATGCTGTCCAGCGGGTTGCCGGTCTTGGTGTTCCCGAGCCTGTACGCCGCCTCGCAGAAAAAGAAGTTGCAGGAGACCTCGAGAGCCTTCGTCACGTCTATCCACCCGTTGCTGACCGTCGAGTAGTTTCTGAGGTACGGCAGGCCGGCCGCTGTGAACACCGTCTCGTCGTATATCTTGGAGGTCGGCGTGATGGAGCCCTTCTCCATCGCCGTCACGGCGGTTATCATCTTGAACGTGGAGCCGGGCGCGTGGGCCTCCTTGAACGGCCTGTCCACAAAGGGCGCCGTGGGGTCGCTGCTGCATTTGTTGTAATATTCTACGTTCATGTTGTTGACCAGCTCGTTAGTGTCGTAGCTCGGGTAGCCGGCGGCGGCCAAAACGTCCCCGTTCCTGACGTCCAGGACGACCACGGAGCCCGTGCACGGGTCCATATCTATCATCTGCGGGGTGATCTCCCCCGCCTTCATCTTGTCCAGAAACACGTTGAGAGGGCTCGCCCCGCCGCCCTGTATCAGCGCCGCTTCTTCGGGGCCGCCGGTGATAAGCCCCTGATCCAGCATGACCAGAAGCATCGTCTGGGGCGTGATCGCGCCGCTGTCTATCCCGGCGGCTATGATCGCCTTGGTGCCGGAGAAGTCGCGGTCCGGCGGGAAGACCCACTTTGGATCGGCCGAAAGCACGTAGCGGCGCACCGCGTAGGAGTCCTCGTTCTGGGTGGAGCTCATGATCTGCTCGACAGAGATCGCGTTGCCCGTCACCATGGAGCGGAACACCTGCTCCAGGGTTATTCTGGTGTCGCGCGCCGCGGTCGAGCCGACGCCCAGAAGCCTGTTCTGCAAAGTCAGGCTCAGCTGGGCCTCCATCAGGTCGTAGGCCTTGGCCTGCAAATCCCGGTCCATCGTCAGATATATGTCGTTCCCGGGCTTGGGGTCGGTCGAGTTCGGAAGCTGCCGAATAAGCCTGCCGAGCGAGTCGGTCTCCGCCACGACGGAGCCGTTGGTCCCGCGGAGCCGGTCTTCCATGCTGAGTTCCAGCCCGGTCTTACCGATCTTGTCCGACAGGGAGTAGCCCAAAGCTAGCTTCTCGTCGAGCGCCGCCTGGCCGAGGCCTCCCATGCCGCCCGTGTAGCCGATGATGTTCGCGAAATATTTGCCCTCCGGGTAGCGCCGGAGATACTGCGTGTCCACGTAGATGCCGCTGTATTTGACGCCGTTCTCCTCGATCACCGTGACCGTCTCGGGCTTCACGTCGTAGGCGATGGTTATCGGGTCGTAGGTGTGGTATCTCTGCAGATAGAGCATCGCGCAGAGGTTCAGTATCTTCCTGGCCTCGCCGTCGGGGAGGGAGGGCGGGACGCCGAACTGCGCGCGGAGCTTCCGCAGGCTGTCCGCGGCGTTAAGCGACGCGTCCTTGCCGGTAAAGCCCATGTCCGCCTTCCAGCGGCTCTCGTTCGTGCCGGTGCCGGAGAAGCTGAACTGGTACGGCTCGCTCTTGGTTATCGGGAACGTGTCCACCACGGCGTCGCCGTTCTTCTCGAACAGCTTGACCACGTCGTAGAAGGTGGCGGCGGTGATCGGCGCGTTGGCGTCCATCAGCACGGAGAACGCGGGCTCGTTGACGGCCAGCGGCCGCCCGAGCCTGTCGTAGATGGAGCCGCGCGTGGCTTCGACGGTCAGGGTCTCCCGGTTGGTCGCCTCCTGCTTGTTCCTGTAGTCCTCGCCGCGTATGATCTGCAGGTTGAAAAGCTGCGCCAGGAGCACGTAAAAAAGCGCGGCGATCACCAGAGAGACGATCAGCAGCCTGTTTGTGATTATCCTCAAAAACCTTTTGTACAATTTATCTTCCAAATTACCCTCTTGTCCTTTCCAGCCTCTGGTTCAGCAGATAAACCAGCCCGTACAGCGGAATCGCGGCTATGACCGTGTATATCGTCCCCGGCAGCATCACCGCGCGGAAATAGTAGCCGACGTCGGTCCTGCCGCGGAAGAGGTAATGCGCGAAATAGTAGGCGAACTGGTAGAACATCGCGCCCGCCGCCACCAGAAGCACGGCGAAGAAGTAGTTTTCCTTGTAAAAATCCCGCAAAGGCTTGCCGCAGACGTACCCGATAAGCATGTACAGAAGCGCGCCCAGCCCTATGACCGGGCCGTAATAGATATCCTGGAGCAGCCCGGCGAAAAAGCCCAGGATCGCGCCCTCCGCGTCCCCACGCAAAACGGCGTAGCTGCAGACCAATATCAGCGCTGTGTTCGGGGTGACTCCCAATACCGTTATGTATTGAAAGGCGGCCGACTGAAGCACGAAATTCGCGAGCACGATGACCGCCATAACAATAACGCGTATAACCATAATCAACTAACTCTCATTTTTCAATGTTATTATAAGAACTTTGTCCAGCCGGCGGAACGTCGCCGCCGGCGTTATTATCGCCGTCTTGGTAAGCCCGTTCGGGTCGTCGGTTATCTCCGTGACCGTGCCGATGGTGATCCCCTTGGGGTAGACGGAGCTCATCGACGAGGTGACGATCTCGTCCCCGACTATCAGCTGGGCGTTAACGTTTATGTAAACCATCTGGCACAGGCCGTCGTTCATCAGCTCGCGGTCGCCCCTGACGAAACCCTGGTCCCCGGTCCGCGCGCACATGGCCGACACCGACGACCTGTCGTCCAAGATGGTCATGACCGTGGAGGTGCCCGCGCCGCAGTCCGTGACGACGCCGAACAGTCCGCCGTCGCTTAAAACCGCCATGTTCTGCGCCAGGCCGCTGGACATCCCCTTGTTTACCGTGTACGCGTCCACCCAGTCGCTCGGGTCTTTGGCGATGATCTCAGCGCCGGTCTTGGGGTAGTCGGCGTATTTCTGGTCGAGCTCGTAGAGCTTGGCGTACTCCGTGTTCTCCTGCATGGCCAGAGACAGGCGCGTGTTCTCGTCTTTGAGCGCGGCGTTCTCCGCCTTAAGCGCGTCGTTTTCGCTCTGGAGGTTCGACATGTTCACGAAGAAATCCACCTTGGAGCGCGTCCAGTTCGCGGCCCTTGTCACCCCGGTCTGCAAAGGCGAGACGACGAAGCCCAGCGCGGTCCGCAAAACCGTTGGCCTGGCCTTTCCCAGGGCGGTGACGGCTATGGCGGCCAGGCATAAAAACGACATGAGGGCTATGAAAAACCGTTTGTGCCTGTGTATAAAGCTCATTTATTGCATCCTCAGCTTTTTCGGGGCTATCAGTACGTTCTGGAGCACGTTGATGTTCTCGAGGACGAGGCCGGTGCCTATCGCGACGCTGTGCAGCGGTTCCGCCGCGATGTTTACCGGCATTCCCGTCTCCTGGTAGATTAGCTCGTCCATCCCGGAAAGGAGAGCGCCGCCGCCGGTCAGCATGATCCCGGACTCCATTATGTCGGAGGCCAGCTCCGGCGGGGTCTTTTCGAGCGTGTACTTTATCGCGTCCACTATGGCCGTGATGGGTTCCGCTATGGCCATCATCACGTCCACCGCGCTGATGTGTATCGTTTTGGGCAGGCCGCTAACCAGGTCGCGGCCGCGCACCTCCGCGACGCGCTCCGGGTCGGGGTTGTAGGCGCAGCCGATGCTGATCTTTATCTCCTCCGCCGTCCTGTCGCCGATAGCCAGGTTGAACTCCTTCTTGACGTAGTTGATTATATGCTCGTCGAGCGCGTTGCCCGCTATGCGTATGGACTTGGACGTGACTATGCCGCCCAGGGAGATGACGGCGACCTCGCTCGTCCCGCCGCCTATGTCCACGACCATGCTGCCCGTGGGCTCCTCCACGGGGAGCCCCGCGCCTATGGCGGCCGCCATCGGCTCCTCCACCAGGTACGCGCCCTGGTGCCTGGCGCCGGAGGATATGGCCGCCTCGTAGACGGCCCTCATTTCGACCTCGGTGACGCCGGACGGTACGCAGACGACTATCCGCGGCTTGCGGAAGGTCGACTGGCAGGCCTTGCGTATGAAATAGCGAAGCATCGCCTGCGTCGTCTCGAAGTCGGCGATGACCCCGTCCTTCATCGGCTTGATCGCCACGATGGTGCCGGGCGTCCTGCCTATCATCTCCTTGGCCTCGTCGCCGACCGCCAGGACTTCCTTGCTCCGCGTGTTTATGGCCACGACGGACGGCTCGTTGACCACGACCCCTTTATTCCTGATGAACACGAGAGTGTTGGCTGTGCCCAGGTCTATGCCCAGATCCTTGGAAAACATGAAATCCCCTTTTCTTTAGGTAAACTGATTTTTTCGCCATAGCCTTCATTATAGCCGCAAAACCGGAAAATATCCATATTTTGGATAATAACTTTGCCGTGGCCCGGCGTATTTGACACGGCGGATATATGGTATATAATGAGGTCTCGGCCGGAATGTCCGCCGTAAAATAATCATACACGCTTTCATTATTTTTTACAACAAAATTCCATTTGCTTTTGGGAGGGGATTCTACGGAAAACTCTGCAAAACCGCTAAGATTCGTCTCGTGGAACGTGAACGGCCTTCGTTCCTGCATGAACAAGGGTTTTATGGACTTTTACGGCAGCGTTCCGTTCGACTTTTTCTGCATACAGGAGACGAAGATGCAGCGGGAGCAGTCCGGGTTCGACTTCGGGCGGCTGGAGTTCTGGAACGACGCGCTCAGGAAGGGATACTCCGGCACGGCGGTTTTCACCGGCATGGAGCCGCTCTCCGTCCGGTACGGCATGGGCTTGGAGCGACACGACGCGGAGGGGCGGATCATCACGCTGGAATACCCCTCGTTCTTCCTGATAAACGTCTACACGCCCAACTCCCAGGACGAGCTCCGGCGCCTGCCTTACCGGATGGAGTGGGAGGACGACTTCCGCGCGTACTGCAGGGCCCTCGACGCCGGCAGGCCCGTTATCATATGCGGAGACCTGAACGTGGCGCATACGGAGATGGACATCAAGAACGCGAAGTCCAACGTGAAAAACGCGGGCTTCACCCCGCAGGAGCGCGAGAAAATGACGCTCCTCCTGGAGAACGGCTGGACGGACACATTCCGCCGCGTCTACCCGGACAAGCGCGACGGGTACACCTGGTGGTCATACATGGGAAATGCCCGCGCGAGGAACGTGGGCTGGCGGATCGACTACTTTCTGGTTTCAAAAAGGGCCGAAACGGGTATAATCGAGGCTAAGATATACGATCAGGTGTATGGGAGCGATCACTGCCCCGTAGGGCTGACGATAAGCATTTAACCAAGGAGGAATAAACATGCCGGTACGAACCAAATCCGTCGAACTGTCCTCGATCCCCGCCATCGCCTATAAGCAGAAGCTGCCGTCCGGCGGCGCGGGCATCAGGATCATCCGCCTCGACCGGGCCGCGGAGGCCGTGGCGGCCCTGGACAGGCGAACGGGGGACGCGGTCCCCTCCGGGAAAGCCGACGGGGCGCTGTTCCCGGCGGAGGCTTTCGAGGAGGCCGTCGAACTGACGGCGGGGCTTCCCTACGCCGCCCGCCGGGGCATAAACATCAGCGTCCGGGCGGAGGCCGAGCCGGAGCCGGAGCCCGCCCCCGCGCCGGAGAGCGCCGGGGCCCCCGGCCGGGACATGTCGGAGAGCGACGAGTACAAGGCTATCGCCGAGCGCTACTGTGACGAAAACGGCAAAATGAACTACGCGCTGATGAACAAGGACTTCATCCGGTTCGCCGCCCGGAGCAAGACCGTGGCGGACATGGTCGCCGAGCGCGCCCTGACGGACGACATCGTGATCTTCGTGGTGCGCAGCAGGGCCGCGCACATCGCCGGCAAAAATGACAGCCTCGGCCCGGCGGAGACCGCGGCGCTGATAGAGACCCTCGACGAACTGGACCCCCGCAGCGTCTTCAAGGAACTGAAGAGGTATATAAACAGGCTTTTGGCGGTATAGAGGCGTCGTTCGGTGCAACGGTCATTGGCAGGACGGGGGCTTGCCCCCGCCGGGGTTTTTATGGCGGCGGGAGCAGAGCCCCCGCCCTGCATGTAATGATCACGATATTACGTCATACCGGGGGTGCGGCTTTCGTCCGTGCGAAGGCGTAAATTCGGCGTTAAAAATCATGCCTGTTTCCGCCGCCGCTGCCGATATTTTCAAATATGCCGACGATTCGTTCGACGCATTCAAAATCCGAAAGGCTGTCATCCTCTATGGCGGCCTTTATTTTTTGCAGAGCGGCGAAAGACTCCGATTCGAGGATTTCCGATAAACTTAATGACAAATCCGGAAAGCTGACAGTGATATTTTCCTTCTTCAAAACTTCCGCCAAGATTTCCCGCAGTAAATCCATTTCAATCACCCGGTCTAATTATATCCAGATGCAATAAATTTGCAATATATATTGCGTGTATATATGTTCTGAATCATCTTACATAATCATTGCAGAGGTGATAGTCATGCTGAAAATCCCAAAAGGCTATGACAGCGTTACAAAAACGTTTCGTTTACCCAAAGAATTGACGGAGAAAATGGAAAAACTAGCGGAAAAAAACAAAATTTCATTAAACAGACTTGTGGTACAGTGCTTATTTTACGCAATGGAAAATATTGAGGGAACCGATTAGTGCTGATAACGGAAGCATAATGCGTATACAAAACGCATTTACGTTTGCGTACATATTTTTCGGGGTGGTAACATGAGCAGATGATTACCTCGCGGAATTGACCGATAACCCAGTCCCTTATGAGAGAAAAAAGACCGACCTTCATCTTTAGACATACGTACCTGCCAGGCGAATTTTATCAAAGGCCGGGGCTTTCGGTCTCAAACCGAGTGCCCCGGCCTTTTTATGTCAATTTACCTGCCCAGCATCGCCATCATCGCGAGCAAACCCGCCGGCCCGCCAGGCCCCGCGGACTGCCCGCCCGGCCCCGCTGACTGCCCGCCCGGCCCCGCGGCAAAACCCGGCGCTTCACGCCGGGAACCCGCATTCAACCCGCCTGTGAACCGCTGTTCCGCCGCGCCCGAAAACTGCGGGGCGTCAGCCGCGCCGCCGGTTTCCCGCGCCAGTTCCGGCCCCAGCTCGGCCCGCATCCTGTTGAGCGCGCTCACGGTGAGGAACATGTCTATCATATAGTCGATACGCGCGTGCTTATCAGGGCTGACAAAGGGTTTCAGGGCGCGGAGCAGCCGGACCTCGTCCGGCGGGGACGCGTTCACGCTGGACTGGCTTACGTCCACGGCGCGCCTCAATTTTGACAGGTACCTCTCCTGAAAAAACTGCGAGAGCATAGCCGAGGCGTCGCGCATGTTCCTCTGCGCCGCGTTTCGGTCCCGCATCATCCGGCTGATTTCGTAAATCTGATTTTCGGCCATGGCCATTTCCCCTCGTAAAGAATGTATAAATTTTACTTTTTTGTACACGCTAAGACTGGAGTGTATTCCATTATATGCGGGGCTTTTATGAAGGGAGACATATATATGTACAGAAACTGCCGCGAATGCGGCGAGCTGATCATTTCGAGAAGCGACATGGGGACGGAGGCGGACGGCAGGCTAAACCCGGATTTCTGCCGCAACTGCCTGAAAGACGGGCGTTTCACGGACACCAACCGCCATTGGAACAACAGCCCGGAGACGCTTTGGGCCTACGGCGCCGCCGGCGCGCTGAACATGGGCTGGGGCCCGGGGCTGGGCATGGGCGCGGGAGGCCCGGCCTGGTTCGGAGTCGGGGTACCCGGCCCGTTCATACCCACGGACCTGATGGAATGACGGTCAGACAACGGTCAGACAAACGGTCTCGAACCTGTGTTCGGGGCCGTTTGCTTTGCAGCCCAAAATATCCTCTTGACACTGACCCCTTATCAAAATACAATAATCTTTACTATATTTATGCAAAATGCGACAAGGGGGAGTTTTCTTATGTTCAATATGATGTTCAATATGAAAAAAATAGCACAAAACGCGGCCGCTTTGCTGCTGGCCGGCGCGCTCGCGGCGGGGGCGGCCGGGTGCTCGGGCGGCGCGGCGCCAGCCAACGCGGGAGCCGCCGGGGACATCGGGCTCCTGAAGCCCGGGACGCTGACTGTGGGCTGCGAGATAGGCTATCCGCCGTTCGAGCTGTTCGCGGACGACGGCACGACGCCGATGGGCCTGGATATCGACCTGGGCAAGGCGCTGGCGGATCAGCTAGGCGTCGGGATCGTGCATCAGAACACCGCTTGGGACGGCATATTCGCCGGCCTCGACGCCAACAAGTACGACTGCGTCATCTCCGCCGTCACAATCAGCGCCGACCGCAGGCTGACGATGGATTTCACCCAGCCGTACATACAGAACTGGCAGTGCATAGTCGTCAAGAAGGGCAGCGCCCCGGTCGCGAACATGGACGGCCTGAACGGCCTGAAAGTGGGCTATCAGGGCAGCACGACCTCGGACGAATACCTGCACCAGTTCATAGATACGGGGAAGATAACCTGCACGACCAATCCCTATGACAAGATCCTCCAGTGCTTCGACGACCTGAAGCTCGGCCGGATCGACGCGGTCATCTGCGACAGCACCGTGGCCGACGGTTACATAGCCCGCGAGCCGGATTCCTACGACGAGACCTGGCTCCAGTCCGCGGAGAAGGGCGCAGTGGCCGAGGAGTTCGGCATCGCGGTCAAAAAGGGCAACACGAAGCTGACGGACGCGCTGAACGGGGCCCTCGCGGAGCTTAAAAGCAACGGAAAACTCGACGAGATCATCGCAAAGTGGATGAAATGAATTTGAAAAAACGCGCAAACTATAGACAGCCATGCCCCGCTTATTGACCCGCGCCGCGACCCGAGGAGAATGCCTGTGGATAAAGAAAGACTTTATTCCGAAATTGTGAACAACATCCGCGACGGCGTTTACTTTGTCGATACGGAGAGGCGGATCACGTTTTGGAACAAAGCGGCCGAAGACATAACGGGCTACAGGAAAGAGGAAATAATCGGAAAGTGCTGCCAGAGCAACCTGCTGAACCATATCGACAAGGAAGGGCGGGAGCTCTGCCTTTTGGGGTGCCCGCTCTACTGGACCCTCGCCGACGGGAAACAGCGAGGGGGCGAGGTTTTCCTGCGGCATAAAAACGGGCACCGCGTACCGGTGCGCGTCGGCACATTCCCGGTTACGGAGGACGGCGCGATCCTCGGCGCGATCGAGATATTCACGCAGAGCTCGCCTGTCGTCTACGACGACGTGCTGGTCGAGGAACTGACCAATCTGGCTATGAACGACCAGCTCACCGGCCTGGCGAACAGAAGGAAGATCGAGAGCTATATCGACTTCCGCCTGAGCGAAATGAAACGGTTCCAGAACAATTTCGGCGTCGTCTTCATGGACATAGACGATTTCGGCGAGTTTAACAACCGGTACGGCCACGGCGCCGGGGACGCGGCGCTCAAAAGCGTCTCGATGTCGGTCGGGAGCAGCGTCAGGAAAAACGACCTGTTCGGGCGCTGGGGCGGCGAGGAGTTCGTCGGCGTGTTCGAGGTGAAAAACGGCTCCGAGGCCATACGGGTAGCGGAAAAAGTGCGCGCGCTGATCGCCGGGACCGAGGTCAGAGTCGGCGGCGGGGGAGTTTCGGTCACCGCGTCCTTGGGCGTGACAATGGCCAAAGAGGACGACACCGTGGAATCCGTGATAAAGCGGGCCGATTCCCTGATGTACCGGAGCAAGCGGGCCGGCAAAAACCGCGTCATGGCGGATTAGTACAACGAAGGGGGGCCTGCAAGCAAGTGGCTGATAACCTCGAAACGGAATCCGGGAGTAAAAACAAGCCCAAAGCCAAAACCGCGGCCGAGCCCGCGGCCAAGGCCAGGCGCCGGAGGCTGGCGCTGTACATAGTCCTTGGGCTCCTCGCCCTGGCCGTGCTTATCCTGGCGCTGACGAGGCCCTCCGGCGAGAAGGTCGTCGGAGAGATATCGCAGCCTCTGATCGACAAGGCTGGGAGCAATTACAGCCAGCAATACTATAACTATCTCGCTTTCAGCATAGCCAGGGGCAAGAACGTGAGGTCCGCCGAATCCGACACCCACATCGGGTTCGCCGGCCGCACCTTCGCTGTGAACGCGGGCGCGGCGGCGGTTGCGGCCAACGTGCTCTGCTGGCTGCCCGCGCTTATCAATGGCACGCGCATAACGATCTCCCTGACGGTCACGGCCGTCTGCGCGGGGGTGTTCCTCAGCGTTTTCCTGGCGTTGGGCAAGATCTCCCGGCGAAAGCTCCTTAGCCGTATCTGCAGCGGTTATATCTTCTTTTTCCGGGGGACGCCGCTTCTGATGCAGCTGTTTTTCATCTACTACGGCCTGCCGCAGATAAGCCCCGCTTTGGCCATCAACAACAAATTCCTCGCCGCCTTCGTCACCTTCACGCTGAACTCCGCGGCCTACTGCGCCGAGATAATCCGCGCCGCAATCCAGTCCATCGACAAGGGGCAGTTCGAGGCGTCCAGGGCCTTGGGCATGAGCTACGGCCAGACGATGCGCCTGGTCGTCATCCCCCAGTCCATCCGGCGGCTGATCCCGCCCGTCGCCAACGAGTTCATCATGGTGCTGAAGGACGCGTCCTTGGTGTCCATCATAGCCCTGACCGACCTGACCTTCCAGACGCGCAACATATCCAGCTCGTCGGCCTCGGCCTTGGTCTACGTCCCCGCGATGATCATCTACCTGATCATCACGGCGATTTTCACCTACATATTCAACAGGATGGAGAAGAGGTTCTCGATATACACGTGACGGTAAGAAACTGTCCAGAAATAACATGCACATTTTTTTGAAACGACGAACGCTTCTACGGCGTTTCAAAAAAATATTTGATCAGTTTATTTCTGGACAGTTCCTAACGGCGCACCGCAATGTCAACAATTTAAGCCTGACACGGTAATAATATGACCTATTGTCAAAAAAAGAGGAAACGGGAAATTCAGAACGGTGTGAAGAATTTTGGGATTACAACGGGAACTTCACATGCAAAAAAGGTGGAAATCCTATGGCCTTGATCCGCACCGAGAAAGTCTGCAAGAATTTCGGCGAGCTCTCCGTCCTGACAGATATCGACGTGGCCGTGGAACCGAAAGAGGTGGTCTGCATCATCGGGCCCTCCGGGGCCGGGAAGTCCACCTTCCTCAGGTCGCTCAACCAGCTGGAGAGGATCACGAGCGGAAAGATATACATAGACGAGAAGCTTTTCCTCCACAGGGAGAACAACGTCACCGTTTTCCAGCAGAATTCGGCCGAGTACAAGCGCCTTTTGCTGGAGATGGGCATGGTGTTCCAGTCGTTCAACCTGTTCCCCCACAGGACGGCTTTGCAGAACATAATCCTCGCGCCGGTAAACGTGCAGAAAAAGGCCCGTGCGCAGGCGGAGGAGGAGGCCCGGGAGCTTCTGGCGAAGGTCGGGCTTTCGGAAAAGGCGGACGAATACCCCGCGCGCCTGTCCGGCGGGCAGCAGCAGCGCCTGGCCATCGCGCGGGCGCTGGCGATGCAGCCGAAGATCATGCTCTTCGACGAACCGACCAGCGCGCTCGACCCGGAGCTTGTGGGCGAGGTGCTGCAGGTCATGAAGCAGCTAGCGGAGAGCGGCATGACGATGCTTGTCGTGACGCACGAGATGGGTTTCGCCAGGGACGTGGCCGACCGCATAATCTTCATGTGCGACGGCATGGTGGCCGAGGAGGGGGAGCCCTCGGAGCTGTTCACGAATCCTAAAAATCCCAGGACGAAGCAGTTTCTGAACAGTATATTGTAGATATTGGGAGCCACTATGCGCATCTCCCCCACAACCAAGGGCACGCTGTGCCTCTTCCTGACCGCGGTCATCTGGGGCCTGGCCTTTGTGGCGCAGCGCGTGGGCGCGGACTATCTCGGCCCGTTCACCTTCAACGGCGCGCGTTTCGCCCTCGGCGGGCTGTCCCTTATCCCGCTGATTTTTATTTTCGAGCGCAAATCCGTTTACAACGGCGCCCAGAAGCGTCGCGCGTATACGCTCGGCCTCGGCGGGGGGTTCATCCTCTTCGCCGCCTCGTCTTTGCAGCAGTTCGGCGTCCAGATCACGGGCTCCGCGGGCAAGTCCGGGTTCATCACCGGGCTTTACACGGTCCTCGTGCCGATCATCGGCGTTTTCCTGGGCAAAAAGACGAGCCTCCTGACGTGGCTGGGCGCGGTATTGGCCGTCGCGGGGCTCTATTTCCTGAGCGTCCTCGGCGGGAACAGCGGGACCGGCGCCGCGGCCGGGTTCGGTCCCGGCGACGTGCTGCTCATCATCGGCGCGGTCTTCTGGGCGTTCCACATCCTCTTCGTCGACTTCTCCACGGCGGGCGGCATAGCCCCTTTGCGCTTTTCCGCAACGCAGTTTCTGGTCTGCTCGGCGCTCAGCATGGCCTCTGCGCTCGTCTTCGAGGACGTCCGGCTCCCGGGCGTGCTTAACGCTTACGTGCCGCTGCTTTACGGCGGCCTGGCGTCCGTCGGCGTGGCCTACACTTTGCAGATCTTCGGGCAAAGATACGTGGAGCCGGCCAGGGCCGCGATCATTTTCTCGCTGGAGACGCTTTTCGCGGCGGTCGGCGGGGCGCTGCTGCTGGGGGAGAGGATGAGGCCGCCGGGGTATCTGGGCTGCGCGCTGATCTTCGCGGGGATAATCGCCTCGCAGGTGTCGGGGATGGGGAGGAGGGGGAAGGCCGGGGAACGGAACGGTATTGTTTGATATTCTATTATTACTCCATTTTTATATGTATCCAAGCCCTTTTTTCGTAAACGGACAGTGTGATATGCACAACCCGCACAAGGTTTCATCAATACCCAGCGCCGCTTTCGCGTGGGCGCGGGCGGCGGGACGGCAGGCGTGGGCGTTAAAGAAGGCATCCCGATCCACGCCGGCTTTCCAAAGCCCCGCGTCAGGCAACGGAGCCTTGCCGGGGCAGACATCCGCGCATATTGCGCAGTTCGGGTCACACAGGGATTCCGTTATGGGCATCCCGCAATCCAGCGGGGCGTTCGTCAGTACAACGACAAGCCGTAACGCCGAACCAACCTCTTTTGTCACCAGCGTCGCGCACTTTCCGATCCAGCCGATGCCCGCAAGCGTCGCCGCCGTTTTATGGGGAAGCACAGAGCGGTAGTCCTCATCTTGGACAACCGTGGACGTGATTTTGGCGAGCGCTTTATAACCTCCGGACACCAGAAAATTCGCGGTCAGCGTCGCAAGCTCCGGTAAGCGCTTATTGATCGGCGTAAATTCTTCCCAATATCTCCGCGCGTCCCCGTTCTTATTGTCCCGCATGGCTTCAGCCGAGTATGAAAGCGCAATCACAATACCATAATCGAAGTTTTGCCGCGCTTCTTTGGAAAGACAGCGCAGGTCGGCAAAACCGACTATATTGCAGCCTTCCCGCTTTAACAGATCGGTAATTTCATCGTTCAGAGACATGGCTTTCCCCTCATCATATCCAACCCCTCCACCGGCCTTTCCACCCTCACCCACACCCTCTGCCGCGGATGCGGCGCGCTCCCGATCTCCGCGCCGTCTTCGTCCGCAATCGAAACAATTTTTTGCGCGAACGCTTTGCCCCTGGGCGTCAAAAACTCCGCCTCGTCCCCGACGGAGAATTTGTTCCGCTGCTCGATAAGCGCCGCGCCTCTCTCCCCGTCGTATTCCAGAACCACGCCGCAGAACCTGTACTCCGCCCGCCCGTTCGGGCCGGGCCGGCCTTCCTTATCCCCGGCCCCCGCGTAAGCAATGGCCTCCGCCCCCGGCGGCCCGAAATAGAACCCCGTCGATACGTCCCGGCTCCCCGCCTTGGCGAGCTCCGCGAGGTATTCCGGTATGTGCGCCCGGTAGACGTCCTCCCCGGCCTTAAGATCGTCCAGCGCCCGGCGGTAGACCCCCGTGACCGCGGCCGCGTAGTATTCGGATTTCATCCGCCCCTCGATCTTGAGCGCGCGGACGCCCGCCCGCGCCATCTCCGGCAAAAACGCGGCCATGCAGAGGTCTTTGGCAGCCATGAAGTAAGTCCCGCGGCCGTCTTCCTCCACGGGGACGTACAGCCCGGGCCGCTTTTCCTCCTCCAGGGCGTATCTGTACCGGCAGGGGTGGGCGCACTCGCCGCTGTTCGCCCCGCGGCCGGTCAGATACGCGCTCAGCAGGCACCTCCCGGAGTACGCGACGCACATCGCCCCGTGGACGAAGGCCTCCAGGCATATCGCGCCCCCGGTTTTTTCGGCGATCCGGCCGATCTCCGCGAGGCTCAGCTCCCGCGCCAAAATGACCCGCTTCGCCCCCAGGCCGCGCCAGAACGCCACGGCCGCGGAGCTGGCGCAGTTGGCCTGGGTGCTGATGTGTATGTCCAGCCCCGGCGCGGCCTCCCTGGCCAGGGCGAACACGCCCGGGTCGGAGATTATCGCCGCGTCCGCGCCCGCCCCGGCGAGCCGCCGGAAGTAGGCGGGCATGTCCGCCAGGTCGCTTTCCCGCGCGAAGACGTTCGCGGTCACGTAGAGCTTCACGCCGCGTTCGTGCGTGTAGGCGGCCGCCCGCGCGAGCTCCGCGTCGGAAAAGTTCCCCGCCGCCGCGCGGAGGCCGTAGCTCCGCCCGCCGGCGTACACGGCGTCCGCGCCGTAGGCCGCCGCGGCCTTCAGTTTGTCAAAATCCCCCGCCGGGGCGATGAGTTCCATCATGGAATCAGGCCGCATATCTCACTCAAACTCCCCGCCGTAAAATCCTGCCCGTAATCCGGCCTTTCCCCGCCCCTGACGATAAGCGCGGAAACGGCCCCGGCCGCTTTCGCCCCGGCTATGTCCTTTTCCTCGTCCCCGACGTATAGCATCTCCGCCGGGGAAACGCCCAGGAGACGCAAGAGTTCCAAAAAACCCGCCTTGCCGGGCTTTCGGAACCCCACGTCAACCGACGTGAGCACGGCGTCAAAATACCACCTGATTGCCTCGATGTCCCGCAGGGAATACGCGTTATCCATGCCGTAGGCGACGTCGGTCAGCGCTCCGAGCTTTAAGCCCTTATCCCGCAGAAACCGAAGAGCGGCCTCCGCGTCGTCATACAAAACGGCGCCGGCCTGAAAAAAGCCGTAGAACGCCGCTTTCGCCGGCGGGATCTTGTCATGCGGCTCCGCCCAGGCGTCGAATATCTCTTGGAAAATAATGTCGGAATTGACCTCATGCTCGCGCGGGTTTTCGCGGGTGTTATAACTTGTCAGGATTTCCGCGGCCTGCCGCAGACGTTCCGGCGAGCCGGAAATCGCGCATTCCGCGAAAACCCGCTCGACCGCCGGGGCGTACAGCGATTTCCAGTCGAGGGGGTTAGGATAGTTTACCAGGGTATGGCCTATGTCGAAGGAAACGGCTTTAAGCCGCATGCCCTTAAAACAAGCCCCTGTCGTCAATTTCGGCGTTCATATATCTTATACCCTCCCTAATATATCTTCCGGTAAAGCAAACTCCACCCGTCCGCGACGCCTTTCATAAAGGCTTCCTCGGTCTCCGTAAGTATGTCTGCCTTTTCGCCTTCCGGTATGCTCCTGTATAGGGCGTTCATCTCGGCATTGGTCGGATTCCCGATGAGCAGAAGGTCCAGATCGCTGTTGACCGCGCTGTCCCAGCGGATGGAACTGCCGAACACATAGACCTTATCGACGCTCTCGGGAAGATTGTCCAGCACCGCCTTCAACGCGCGGTGACGGGGCGGGAAAACGGGCCGGAACTCGTCCCCGCAGCCAAGAGGGTCGGGATAATTCAGCCGATGGAACTTCGCGCCCTCCTGAACGGTTTCGGTGATAACTTCACGCATCGCGCAGCGCCTCCCCGGACGGCCCGCAACAGCCGGTAACGCCGTCCATGCCTCGGACGCCAAAAAATACCGGATATGAACCCCATAAATTACCCTCAGATCAACGGCCTCACGGGTATTTTACGCTTTCCCAGATATTCTTTCAACTCCGCCGCGCCGTAATTCCTTCCGAGCCTAAGAGAGTACGGCATTAATCCGCTATTCATTGTTCATTGTCACTATCGTGACCCCGCTTTCCCCTTCCCCGAACTGCCCGAGCCTGTACCCCTTCACGCGCGCGTTTTTCCTGAGCATCTCCTGTATCGCCGCCCTCAGCGCGCCCGTGCCCTTGCCGTGGATGATCGTCACCTGGGCCATTCCGGCCAGATACGCGTCGTCCAGGTATTTCTCCGCCTTTTCCCGCGCCTCGTCGGCCATAAGGCCGCGGAGGTCTATTTCCGGGGAAATGGTGAGACTTTTGCCGAATTTGCCTTGCCCGGCCGTACGGCCTGCCGCGCCTCCGACGCTAACCGGCAGTCCGCCGCGCGGACCGCTCGTCCATGCGTCCTCGCTCTCGTCCAGCGACAGGTCGGACGCGTGTATCTTTATCTTCATGATCCCGGCCCGGATCAGCGCCTCGCCGGAGGCGTCCGGCGGGTTCGCCACCGTCCCGGTCTGGCCCAGGGAGTGGATGTAGACTTTGTCGCCCTTTTGAAGCGGCCGAGGCGGAGGGGACGCCGGCCTATTCGGCCGCCCGGACGCGCCGATCTCGTCGTCGAGCTTCCGGATGGCCCCGCGAAGCTCCTGGAGCGTCTCCTCCCGCCTGGCGTTCTCCCTGAGCTGCCGCTGGAAATCCTTCAGAAGCCTGTCCGCGTCGTCCTTAGCGGCCAAAAGCACGCCGCGGGCCTCCTCTCTGGCCTCGGCCAGCAGCTTTTCCCTCTGGCCCGCGAGCTTCTGTTTCTGCGCCTCCGCCTCCTTTTTCATGGCCTCCGCCTCTTTGCGGTACTCCTCAGCCCTGGCCTTTTCGATCTCGGCGGTTTTGAGGCTCGTCTCCATGTCGGTGATCACGTCCTCGAAGCGCACGGCCTCCTGGCTCAATATGGCCTGCGCCTGGGAGATTATGTGCTCCGGCAGGCCGAGCCGCCTGGATATGGCGAAGGCGTTTGATTTGCCCGGTATGCCGGTCAGCAGGCGGTAAGTCGGCCTCAGGGTCTCCACGTCGAATTCGCAGGAGGCGTTCTCCACGCCCTCCGTCGAGAGGGCGTAGACCTTAAGCTCGCTGTAGTGCGTCGTTACGACGGCGCGGATACGCCTTTCGTGGAGGTATTCGAGCACGGCGACGGCCAGCGCCGCGCCCTCCGTGGGGTCGGTACCCGCGCCGAGCTCGTCCAGGAGCACGAGGGCGTTGTTCGTTACGGCCGTTTCCTCCACGATGCGCACAATGTTCGACATATGGGACGAGAAAGTGCTGAGGCTCTGCTCGATGCTCTGTTCGTCGCCGATGTCCGCGAAGACCTCGTCGAAAACGCTGAGCTCCGAATGGTCAAACGCCGGGATGTGCAGCCCCGCCTGGCCCATCAAAGCGAACAGGCCGACAGTTTTGAGCGAGACGGTCTTGCCGCCGGTGTTCGGCCCGGTGACGAGCAGGATACGGAAGTTTCTGCCCAGGTATATGTCCGTCGGCACGACGCTCTCCGCCGGGAGGAGCGGGTGCCGGCCCTTTTTAATATTTATCCAGCCCGCGTCGTTGAAATCCGGCTCGCTCGCCTTCATCGACAAAGACAGTTCCGCCCGCGCGAAGATGAAGTCCAGTTCGGCCAGGATCCCGGAGTTGTCCAGGAGCCGCTCCCCGGCGTCCCCGACGAGCTTCGACAGCGCGCGGAGTATGGCCTCCGTCTCGTCCTTCTCGTCCGCGGCCAGCTCCTTGATCCTGTTGTTTAGCTGCACGACGCTCATCGGCTCCATGAACACCGTCGCGCCGGTGGAGGACTGGTCGTGCACCATGCCTGGGAACGCGGCGCGGTACTCCATCTTGATCGGCACGCAGTAGCGGCCGTTACGGATAGTCACGACCGCGTCCTGGAGCATGTTCCTGTAGCTCGCTGAGCGTATCACGCCGTTGAGATGCTCCCGTATCCGGTCGTTGGCGATGAGGATGCTCCGGCGGATCTCTCTTAAACGCGGGCTGGCGTCGTCCGCGAGTTCCTGCGGCCCGACGACGCAGCGGGCGATCTCCTTCTCCAGCGCGTCCAGCGCCGTCACGCCGTCGAAGCGCGGCCCCAGCAGCGGATACGACCCGCTGAGCTCCACCTTGGAGTAAGCCCTGACTTTTTTGCACACGTAGAGGAATTCCCCGACGGCGGACAGCTCCTCTATGGACAGGACGCCGCCGACCGCGGCGCGCCGGACCGGGCCGCGCACGTCGCGCACCCCGCCCAGCGGAAGGGAGCCCTTGCGGATTATCAGGCTCACCGCCTCGGAAGTCTCGGCCTGGAGCGTTCTGATCTCCGCCAGATCGTTCAGGGGCTCCAGTTCCTCCGCGAGCTCCTTGCCCATCGGGGAAACCGCCTTCTCGGCGAGTTTTACGGCTATTTTGTCGAATTCCAGAGTTTTCAGAGCTTTTTTATTCATTTTGGTTTGCGCGCTCCCTTCGAGGCTTGCAAAAGGTAAATAATTGCGGTACAATCAATACTATATTACCATACTTTCGTAAGTAAAATAAACCCATGAAGGGGGAGAGTTTTCATGTTCATTAAGGTCCTGTTGCTGGTAATCTTCTTCGCGATCACGGTTTTTGTGGGTATCTATTTCCGCAAGAGAGCGGACAGCGTCGGCGGCTTCGTGCTGGCCGGACGAAGCGTCGGGCCGTGGCTGACCGCTTTCGCCTACGGAACGACGTATTTTTCAGCCGTTATCTTTGTCGGCTACGCCGGCCAGTTCGGCTGGAGATTCGGAACGGCCGCCACGTGGATCGGCCTCGGCAACGCGTTCATAGGGTCGCTGCTGCCGTGGATCGTCCTCGGCAGGCGCACGCGCATTATGACGCATCACCTGGGCAGCGCCACAATGCCCGAATTCTTCGGCAGCCGCTTCGGGTCCTCGGGCCTCAAGATCGGCGCGGCTTTGCTCATCTTCGTGTTCCTCATCCCGTATACCGCCTCGCTGTATAACGGGCTGTCCCGCCTCTTCGCAATGGCCTTCCATATCGACTTTGTCTACTGCATTATCGGCATGGCGGTCCTGACCGCGATATATGTCGTGCTCGGGGGCTATTTCGCCACCGCGGTCAACGACTTTATCCAGGGGATCATAATGCTTATCGGAATTGTCGCCGTTATCGCCGCCACGCTCAGCGTCAACGGCGGCTTCACGGAGGCCATAGCCTCCCTGGCGCGCGTTCAGGGCGAGGCTCCCAACCCCGGCGCCTACACGTCGTTTTTCGGCCCGGAGCCTCTTAACCTCCTGGGCGTCGTCTTGCTCACGTCCCTCGGGACCTGGGGCATGCCTCAGTTGATATCAAAGTTTTACGCCCTAAAGTCTGAAAAAACCATTGTCAAAGGCGCCGTGATCTCGACGATCTTCGCGGTCTTCATCGCCGGCGGCTGCTATTTCCTGGGCACTTTCGGGCGTCTTTACACGAGCGTGGTCGAGAAGAACGCGAGCGGCGGGGTGGTATACGACTCCATAATACCCAGGATGCTTTCCGCTTTCACGGGCCGCGGTTCGGATCTGCTGATCGGGGTCATAGTCCTGCTGGTGCTTTCGGCCTCTATCTCGACGCTGTCGGCCCTTGTCATGACCTCGTCTTCCACTTTGACGCTGGACTTCCTGAAGGGCCATGTGGTCAAGAATATGCACGAAAAGAGCCAGCTCCTGATCATCCGCGCTCTGGTCCTGGCGTTCATCGTCATCTCCGCGATAATCGGCACCATACAGTATAAGGGCGGCATCTCGTTCATCGCCCAGCTCATGGGAGTTTCCTGGGGCGCTCTGGCAGGCTCGTTCCTGGCGCCGTTCCTCTACGGGCTTTACTGGAAGCGCGCCACGAAGATATCCGTCTGGTGTTCCTTCGGATTCAGCACGGTCCTCATGGTTCTCAACATCTTTTTCAGGAGCCATTTCCCTTCGGTCATCCAGTCGCCCATCAACTGCGGCGCTTTCTGTATGCTCGCCGGGTTTATCATCGTGCCGCTTGTCAGCGCGTTCACCAGGCCCCCGGAAAAGAAGGAGATAGAGTCCACCTTCTCGTGCTATGACGAGAGGGTCAGCGTGAAGGTCAGCGAGGATCTGGGAAACTGATCCGATGTTGGAGAAAGATTCTTCGCTTACGCTCAGAATGACAGCTCTTATGCGGTTTTTGACCTGCCGGGGGAACTTATAAAATTGTAGGAGGTATATCTTGAAAACCCTTATGCTGGGCAACGAGGCCGTCGCCCGGGGCGCCTGGGAGGCCGGCGCGCGCGTCGCCTCCGCGTACCCGGGCACGCCGAGCACGGAGATAACCGAATTTATAGCCAAATACGACGAGATATTCTCCGAGTGGGCCCCGAACGAGAAGGTCGCCGTGGAGGTCGCTTTGGGCGCGTCCGTGATAGGCGGCCGGGCTGTCGCGGCGATGAAGCACGTCGGGCTGAACGTGGCCTCCGACCCGCTTTTCACCGCCTCCTACACCGGCGTGAACGGCGGCCTGGTCATCTGCGTGGCCGACGACCAGGGGATGCACTCGTCCCAGAACGAGCAGGACTCCAGGCACTACGCCAAGTCGTCCAAGACGCTCATGCTGGAGCCGGCCGACAGCGCGGAGTGCAGGGATTTTGTCATGCGGGCGTTCGGGCTGAGCGAGGAGTTCGACACGCCGGTGCTGATAAGGCTCTCCACGAGGGTCTCGCACTCCCGCGGTCTTGTGGAGCCGGGCGGGCGGACGGAAGTCCCGCTAAAAAAATACGTAAAGGACGTCTCGAAATACGTCATGGCTCCGGCCAGCGCCAAGGGAAGGCACGTTTTCGTAGAAGAGCGCGCCCTGCGCGAGAGGGAATGGGCGGAAACGTCCGATTTGAACAGGATAGAAATGCACGACGCAAAAATCGGCGTCATAGCCGCCGGCATAGCCTACCAGTACGCCCGGGAGGCCCTCGGCGCGCGGGCGTCGTATCTTAAACTCGGCGCGGTTTACCCGCTTCCGGACAAGCTGCTCAGGGATTTCCGCGCCTCGGTGGACGTGTGCTACGTCATGGAGGAGCTGGACCCGATTATAGAGGAGCACTGCAAACAGCTCGGCCTCGAGGTGATCGGCAAGGCCGTTTTCCCGATGACGTTCGAATATTCCGCCCCGATGATCAAAAAGGCCGTCCTCGGCGAGGACACGGAGACGCCCGACGTTTCGCCGCTCGGGGAGATACCCGCGCGCCCGCCGGTCATGTGCTCCGGCTGCCCCCACAGGGGAGTGTTCTATGTATTGAAACAGATGAAGCTGACCGTCTCCGGCGACATAGGCTGCTACACCTTGGGCGCGAACCCGCCGCTTGGCGCGATGGACACCACGGTGTGCATGGGCGCGTCGGTCGGCATGGCGCACGGCATGGAAAAGGCCGCCGGCAGGGCCCGGGCCGAAAAGACCGTGGCCGTCATCGGCGACTCCACCTTCGTCCACAGCGGCATAACCGGGCTTATAGACATAGTCTACAACAAGGGCACGTCCACGGTGATAATCCTGGATAACTCCATCACCGGCATGACCGGGCACCAACAGAACCCCGCCACCGGCATCACCATCAAGGGCGAAAAGACCCGCGCGGTGGACCTCAAAAAGCTCTGCGAGGCCGTCGGCGTGGAGCGGGTCGTCGTCGCGGACCCGTTCGACGTGGACACGTTCCGGAAGATACTCGAGGCGGAGCTTAAGGCCGAGGAGCCGTCGGTCATTATCGCCAGGCGGCCTTGCAAGCTCCTGAAGGGCGTGGAGTACGAGGAACGGTATGTCGTCAACAAGGAGCTCTGCAAGGAATGCGGCTTCTGCATGAACATCGGCTGCCCGTCCCTCGTCAGGAAAAACGGCAAAGTCACGATAAACGAGACCCAGTGCGTGGGTTGCGGCTATTGCTACCGCGTCTGCAAATTTAAGGCCATAGAGCCGAAACCGAAGGCCAAGGAAGGCGAGGTGCTCTCGTGAACATACTGATAGCGGGGGTAGGGGGCCAGGGCGCGCTTCTGGCGGCGCGCATAATCGGCGCGGCAGCCGCCTCCAAAAACTTCGACGTGAAGGTGTCGGAGGTGCACGGCATGTCCCAGCGCGAGGGGAGCGTCGAGACCTACGTCAGATACGCCAAAGAGCCGATCAGCTCCCCGATAATCGGCAAAGGCGGGGCGGACGTCGTTTTGGGCTTCGAGGCGCTGGAGGCGCTGCGGGGCGTGCCCTTCCTTCGGAAGGGCGGGAAGATGGTCATGAATACGCAGCGGATCGACCCAATGCCCGTGATAACTGGCGCGGCCGCTTATCCGGAGGACATCCCGGCCCGCGTCCGGGGGCTGGGGATAGAGGTCGTGGCCGCCGACGCGCTTCGGGCGGCGAAGGAAGTCGGGAACGTGAAAGCCGTCAACGTGGTCATGCTGGGGGTTTTGTCGGGTTTGCCGGAGTTCGCGGGGGAGTTTTCCGCGGAGGACTGGACGGAGGCGGTCAAAGCCTGCGTCCCGGGGAGGTTTCTGGAGATCAATCTGAAGGCGTTCGGGGCGGGGCGGGGGATCGGGGACGCCGCGCGGGGAGTAAACTGCGGTGAGGCTGGGTTTTTACCGGAGAAAGATGGGAAAGCGTAATCAAGCGGAAGTGACGGGGATATATCACAAATAATAACAAAGGGGCTCTTCGCATGGACACACAAACCTATTGGAACCGGGAAACCGAGCTGATGCCGCGCGGCCGGCTCAAAGCGCTCCAGCTAGACCGCCTGAAAACGACGCTGAGGCGGGTCTACGACAACGTGCCCTATTACCGGGACATGATGAGGGAAAGGGGGATCGAGCCGGGGGACGTGAAATCCCTCGAGGATCTGCGCCTTCTGCCGTTCCTGACCAAGCGGGACCTGCGCGATACTTATCCGTTCGGGCTGTTCGCCGTCCCGTTTGAGGACATAGTGCGCGTACACGCGTCCAGCGGCACGACCGGCAAGCAGATCATCGCCGGCTACACCAGGCGCGACATCGACACCTGGGCGGACTGCATGGCCCGCTGCCTGGTCATGATGGGCGCGGACAAAAACGCCCGCGTGCAGGTGAGCTACGGCTACGGCCTGTTCACGGGAGGCCTGGGCGCCCACGGCGGCGCGGAAAAGCTCGGCGCGATGACCATACCCGCCTCCTCCGGCAACACCCAGCGGCAGATAAACCTGCTTAAAGACCTCGGCGTGACCGTGCTCTGCTGCACGCCGTCCTACGCGCTCTATCTGGCGGAGGCGCTGGCGGAGATGGGCTATACGAAGGCCGATCTGAGCCTGAAAGCCGGATGCTTCGGCGCGGAGCCCTGGACGGAGAAGATGCGCGTGCGGATAGAGGCCGGGCTGGGCTTAAAAGCCTACGACATATACGGCCTGACGGAGATCATGGGGCCGTCCGTGGCGCAGACGTGCTCCTGTCAGAACGGCCTGCACATCTGGGAGGACTGCAACATAGCGGAGATCATCGACCCGGATACCGGGGAAGTCCTGCCCGAGGGTCAGACCGGGGAACTGGTCATAACCACGATCAACAAGGACGGGATGCCGCTGATAAGGTACAGGACGAGGGACATAACGCGGCTCATCCCCGAACAGTGCGAATGCGGGCGCACGCATATCCGCATGTCGAGGCTCGAGGGCCGGACGGACGACATGCTCATCATCCGCGGGGTCAACGTTTTCCCGTCCCAGATAGAGACCGTGCTGCTCTCGTCCGGGGAGGCCGCGCCGCACTATCAGATCATCGTCGAGCGCGTGAACAACACGGACTCCCTCACCGTGGAGATCGAAGTCTCCGAAAAGATGCTCTCCGACGACGTCAGGGGCATGGAGGAGCTGGGGAACAAGCTCAGGCGGAGCCTGGACAGCGTCCTGGGCCTGACGTGCAAGGTCAGGCTCGTGGAGCCTAAGACCATCGCGCGGAGCGAGGGCAAGGCCAAGAGGGTAATAGACAAGAGAAAGCTGGATTAAGGAGGTTTGGCCATGACTGTTAAGCAATTGTCCGTATTCATCGAAAACAAGCCGGGGCGGCTGGCGGAGGTCACGGGCTATCTCTCCGACGCCGGCGTAAACATACACGCCCTTTCCGTAGCCGACACCACCGATTTCGGGATCCTGCGCATGATCGTGGACGACCATAACTCGGCGAGGGAGGTCATGAAGGCCCACGGGCTCGCGGTCAAGGCCACGGACGTCATAGCCGTCGGCCTGGAGCACAGGCCGGGAAGCCTCGCCGGGGTCCTTAAGGAGCTCGGCAGGGCCGGGGTGTCGATAGAGTACATGTACGCGTTCACCAGCCGCTCGAAGGAGCACGGCGCGATGGTCATCATCCGCCTGTCGAACCAGGCGGAGGTCATGGAGAAGGTGCTGCGTACGGAGGTCAGGCTGCTTGGGGAAGAGGATATAGATGACCTATGATTTCACCGCCACGGCCGCCTTCGGCCTGGAGGCCGTCGTCAAACGGGAGGCGGCGGCCCTGGGCTTCGGGAACATCCGCGTTTCGGACGGCAAGGTGGACTTTTCCGGCGGCCTCGGCGCGCTTGTCCGGGCGAACCTCTGGCTTAGAAGCGCCGACCGGGTGTTGCTGCGCGTCGGGGAGTTCGGGGCGCGGACTTTCGACGAGCTTTTCGAGGGCACGAAGGCGCTCCCCTGGGGCGACTGGATCACCGAGGACGGCAGGTTCACGGTCAACGGCAAGTCCGTCCGCTCAACTCTCCACAGCGTACCGGACTGCCAGGCCATCGTCAAGAAGGCGATAGTCGAGAAGCTCAAACAGAAGTACCACGTCGCCTGGTTCCCGGAGACGGGCCCGGAATACACCGTGCAGGTCGCTTTGCTGAAGGACGGGGCCGCCCTGACTATCGACGCCTCCGGCCCCGGCCTGCACAAGCGGGGCTACAGGGAGGCGGCCGTGAAAGCCCCGATAAAGGAGACATTGGCCTGCGCGCTGATCTCGCTGACATACTGGAAAAAGGACAGGATATTCCTGGACCCGCTCTGCGGCTCCGGGACTTTGCCCATCGAGGCCGCGCTTATGGCGAAAAACGTGGCGCCCGGCCTTAACCGCCGCTTTGTCAGCGAGACGTGGCCGCAGATACCGGAGAGCCTCTGGAAAGAAGCCCGGGAAGAGGCCGCCGCCGCTATACGCGCGGATTTAGCGCCGGAGATATACGGCTCCGACATCGACCCTGCGGCCGTCGCGCTGGCGGCCTATAACGCGCGGAAAGCCGGCGTCGGGGACTGCGTGCGCCTTGAGACGAAGGCCCTTAGGGACGTGGCTCTCCCCGGAAGCCGCGGCGTAGCCGTGTGCAACCCGCCCTACGCGGAACGCCTCGGCACTGCCAAAGAGACGGAGCTTCTGTACGGGGAGCTGCGGGAGGTTTTCCAAAGAGACAGGACCTGGTCGGTAAACGTCATAACACCGGACGAGTTTTTCGAGAGGGCGTTCGGGAGGAAAGCCGACGCTAAGAGAAAGCTGTTCAACGGGATGATAAAGACGGATTATTATCAGTATTACGGGGAAAAACCGGCATGAAGGTCCTTGTCGCCATGAGCGGCGGCGTGGACAGCTCCGTGGCCCTGTTTTTGCTGATGCGGGCCGGCTTCGGCTGCGCCGGCGCGACGATGCGGCTGTCCGGCGGCGAAACGGTGGCCTTAAACGACGCCCGGGACGCGGCTTCCCGCCTCGGCGCGCCGCACTATGTCTTCGATTTTTCCGCCGATTTCCGGGAAAAGGTGATCGGCCCCTTCGCGGACGCTTACGCGCGCGGCCTGACGCCCAATCCCTGCGTCGAGTGCAACCGCTTCCTAAAGTTCGGGCGGTTGCTGGAACAGGCGTCGGAAATGGGCATGGATTACTTGGCCACCGGCCACTACGCCCGGGCCGGCTTCGACGCGGCCAGCGGGCGTTTTTGGCTTAAAAAGGCCGTTGACGAGGCAAAGGACCAAAGCTACATGCTGTACGCCCTGACGCAGGAACAGTTAAGGCGCGTCCTGTTCCCCCTGGGGGAGCTGACCAAGGCGCGGGTGCGGGAGATTGCGGCGGATGAGGGCCTCGCAGGCGCGCACGTCAAAGAGAGCCAGGACATCTGCTTCGTCCCGGACGGCGACTACGCCGGGTTTATCGGGAGGTTCACGGGCAGGGCCTTTGAGGGCGGCGATTTCATCGGCGAGGACGGCGGCGTCCTCGGCATGCACGGCGGGCTTATCCGCTACACCGTCGGCCAGAGGAAGGGCCTCGGCGCGGTGTTCGGCAGGCATATGTACGTGCTGGCGAAGGACGCGGGGGCGAACACCGTCACGCTCGGCGGGGAGGAAAGGCTGTTCTCGCGGACGCTTAAAGCGGACGGGTTCAACTGGATCGCCTGCGAAGCGCCGGAGCGGCCGATGAAAGTCAAGGCAAAGACGCGATACCGTCAGCCGGAGCAGTGGGCGACCGTCACGGCGACGTCGCCGGACGCTGTTCTGGTGGAGTTTGACGAGCCCCAGCGTGCGATAGCGCCCGGCCAGGCGGTGGTGCTCTACGACGGGGACGCGGTCGTCGGCGGGGGAAGGATTTTGGGGATGTAGCCAATTGGTATGGCTGAGGTGAATAAAATGAAAAAAATCGTGGTTATCGACGGGCAGGGCGGCAAGATAGGCTCCTTGCTGATTAGCCGGCTTAAAGCGGAGGCCGCGGGGCTTGAAATATACGCCATCGGAACCAACAGCATAGCCACGTCGGCGATGGTCAAGGCCGGCGCGGATCACGGCGCCACGGGAGAGAACCCCGTCGTGCGCAACTGTCACGACGCCGGCGTCATCGTCGGGCCGATAGGCATAGTCGTGGCCGATTCGCTCATCGGCGAGATAACGCCGGCCATGGCCGCAGCGGTGGGGCAAAGCCCGGCGCAAAAGGTGCTGCTGCCGGTCAACCGCTGCAACAATTACGTCGTTGGCGTGCGGGAAATGCCGGTCGCGGAGATGATAGAGGAGGCCGTAAGGCATATATGCGCAAATAAATGACGCGTAAATCACGTAAATCACGTGCCAGAAACCGATTGCTTTTTTTCGGCGGCGGGAGTATAATGGTTATCGTAGTTTAGATCAAGGAGTCAGGAGACCCCGGATGTCCGCAATTTTGCTTATTGCCGTTTTCACGCCGATTGTCGGCTCTTTTTTGTTGCCGCCGGCCGCCAAAGTTTCGGAAAAACTCCGGAACGCCCTGGCGCTCGCCTTTGTGCTCGTCTCGTTCGTTTGCTCGGCGGTTTTGCTGAAGCCCGCCGTCGCCGGCAGTCCCGCGTACATAGACCTGGAGCTGCCCCTCGGGCTCGGCTTCGGCTTCCTGGCCGACGGGCTCGCCGTGTTCATGGCGATGATCTCGACCTTCGTCGGGGCGATCATCGTCTTTTATTCCTTTACCTACATAGACCGCTACCCGAACAAAAACGAGTATTACCTGATGGTCACGCTGTTCATCGGCTCCATGACGGGGATCGTGTATTCCACGAACCTGATCTACATGTACGCGTTCTGGGAAATTTCCGCCATATGCTGCTGGCGGCTGATAGGCTTTTTCCGGGAGAAGGACTACGTGCTCCGGGCGGACAAGGCCTTTCTGGTCACCGTTTTCGGCGCGCTGGCGATGCTTTTGGGCTTTTTGCTGATATACGGGCAAACGGGCACCTTTGACATGACGAAAATGCGCGGCGCGGATATCCCTGACGCGGCCGTGCTTCTGATTTTGGCCGGCTTGTTCAGCAAGTCCGCCACCTTGCCTCTGCACACGTGGCTCCCGGACGCGGGCGTAGCGCCGTCGCCGGTCACGTCGCTGCTCCACGCGGCGGTGCTGGTCAAGATAGGCGTGTATGCTTTCGCCCGGTTCTTTTTGATCAACTTCAGCATAAGCCAGATATGGCACACAGCCGTGCCCGTCGTCGCCGCGGCGAGCGCGCTGGTTTCCGCCGGCGCGGCCCTCCGCGAGAACGACCTCAAGCGCGTCATAGCCTACTCCACCGTCAGCCAGCTCGGCTTCATCTTCCTCGGCCTTTCGACGGGAAGCGCCCTCGGAGCGGCGGGCGGCCTCCTCTACATACTGATGCACTCCTTGGCCAAGGGCGGCCTGTTCCTGTGCGCCGGCGTTGTCGAGCACAATGCCCATACGAAAGACCTCGGGAAGCTCGGCGGGCTGATAAAGACCATGCCGGTCACGGCCGTGTCCTTTTTGTTGTGCGCGTTCTCGGTAATGGGCATACCTCCTTTCGGCGGCTTTTTCAGCAAATACATGGTGATAGGCGGCGCGGTCGCCGCCGGGGAGCCCTGGGTCGCGGCGGTGTTCGTGATCGGGGCGGTCATGACCGTTTTATACCTCATGCGGGCGTTTATCGCCGTTTTCATGGGCGAGCCCAAAGGCGGGGCGTTTTCACGCGGAGCGGTCGATCACTCGGCGGCATTGGACGAGGCGGCCATTGGCGCCGGTTCCGCCGAAACGGCCGCCTCCGCCGTCTTGCCGCGCGAGAATTCCCGGCCGATGGTCGCGAGCGTCGCGGCATTGGCCGCGCTGTCGCTGGCCGGCGGTCTGCTCATCGCGTTCCCGTCCGCCTTCGCGCAAAACATCGTCTCCCAGATGGCGGTGATGCTCAAATGAGCGGCTGGATACTGCTGCTGCCGGTGGTCATACCGGCCGCCGCCGCCGTTTTGATATTCCTTGTCCCCAAAAACGCCTGGGCCGCGCAGAACGCGCTGGCGCTTCTGGCCTCCGCCGGGACTTTGGCGCTCGCTTCCGCGCTGTTCGGCAAAGACGCCGCGTTCACCGTCCGCTGGGCCGGCTTCGGCATGGACTTCGACCTGCGGCTGTATAATTTCAGCTCGTTCATCATACTGGCCATTGCGGCGTTCACGTTTTTGACCGCCGTGTATTCCTCCGTATTCATGAAGGACGCGGGCCGCCCGCGCCAGTTCCTGGGCTTCACGCTGCTGACCGCGGGCTTCGCGGCGGGGGCCGTCCTGGCCAACAACCTGGTCTTGATGATCTTCTTCTGGGAGGGCCTGCTGGCCACGCTGTTCCCGATGATCCTGGCGGGAGGGAACAAGGCGTCGCCGACGGCCGTCAAGGCTTTGGTCCTAAACGGCGTCGCGGACCTGTGCCTGATGCTCGGCGCGGGGATCGCGGCGTGGCTGTCCGGAACCCTGGCGATGGACAGGATAAACCTGCCTGTCGGCGGCTTCTGGGGAGGCTTCGCGTTCATAATGATGATGACGGGCGCCATAGGCAAGGCCGGCGCGATGCCGTTCCACTCGTGGATACCGGACGCGGCGGCGGACGCGCCTTTGCCCGTCATGGCGATTTTGCCGGGCTCGCTGGAAAAACTGCTGGGCATATACCTCCTTACGAGGGTCAGCATGGACCTTTTCCGGATCGAACCCGGTTCCGGGTTCTCCCTGATGATGATGATAATCGGCTCCTGCACGATACTCTTCGCGGTTCTGATGGCGCTGATCCAGAAGGACTACAAGCGGCTCCTGAGCTATCACGCCGTAAGCCAGGTCGGCTATATGATCCTGGGGGTCGGCACGGCGCTGCCGATAGGGATCGTCGGCGGCCTGTTCCACATGCTGAACAACGCCGTGTACAAGAACTGCCTGTTTCTGACCGCCGGCTCGGCGGAAAGGCAGGCTAAGACGACAGACATAAGAAAACTGGGCGGCCTCTGGCGGAAAATGCCCGTGACTTTTGTGTGCTTCCTCGTCGCCGCGGCCTCCATATCCGGCGTGCCGCCGTTCAACGGGTTTTTCTCCAAGGAGCTCGTCTTTGACGCGGCGCTGGAGACGAACGCCGTGTTTTTTGTCGTGGCGGCGCTCGGCGCTTTCTTCACGGCGGCGTCGTTTTTGAAGCTCGGCCACGCGGTCTATTTCGGAAAGGCGAACGAAGACGCGCCACGCGACGCCGTGAGGGAAGCCCCCTGGCCGATGCTGGTTCCGATGGCCGCGCTCGCCTTCGCCTGCGTGCTGTTCGGCGTTTACAACCCGCTGCCCCTCCGGGGGCTTATCGAGCCCGTCCTGGGGCAAAGGCTCGCGGAATCGGCCGCCGGCCTGCCGAGGAACTGGGCTCTGGCCGCGGTTTCGGTCGTCATTTTGGGGCTGGCCGTTCTGAACCACCTCTACGGCGTCAGAAAGTCCGGCAAGGCCAGCGGCGCTTCCGACCACATACACTACGCCCCCGGCCTGAAGACCGTTTACGGCTGGGCGGAGGCGAAACTCCTCGACCCCTACGACGTCGGGATGAAGCTCGCGAACGGGGCGTCGGCGGGTTTGCTTGCGATAGACAGGGCGATCGACTGGGCGGTAGCGCGGCTGACGGCCGCGGCGGCGGGGCTGGTTTCCGCCGGGATTAGACGCGCGCATACAGGCAGGCACTGGATGTACGTCCTGTGGACGCTGGCGGGCGCGGCGATTGTGGCGCTGATTTTCGCGGGCGTGGGAAAATAGTAAATGTTCAGTTAAATGATAATGCTCCTGTCATCCTGAGCGAAGCGAAGGATCTTGGTTCTTAACTGCGTTAAACCCAAGACAAAGACCCTTCGCTTCGCTCAGGGTGACCGTTGTCAATGATTAAGCAATAACTAATTTGATTATGAATATAAATTATGAATATAAAGGGACAGAGTTCAAACCATGCCATTACTTTTCCTGATCATCCCGTTATTGTGCGTCTTCCTCCTGAACCTGCCCGGCCGCAAAATCGCCGGCAAAATGGCCCCTTGGGTGGTCGCCGCCGTCTGCGCCTTGCAGGCGGCCATGGCCGCGACCAGCGGTCTCGGCTTCTGGCGGCCGGTCGACGACGCCCTGAGGCTCCCGGTGCAGATGCCGCTCGAAATCGACTGGATATCGGCGGTCGTGCTGGCCGCCGTCGCCTTGGCCTCGGCCGCCGCCAACATCGTCGGGTCCAACGGCGATTCCCGCCGGAGGATAAACCTCGGCAGCCTGACGCTGATGCTGATGACGGGCATGGACGGCGCGGTGATGGTGCGCGACCTGTTCTCGCTGTACGTGTTCCTGGAGATCACGGCCGTCGCCTCGTTCATACTGATCGCGATGGAAAAGGACGCCGGCGCGCTCGAGGGCGCGTTCAAATACGTGATACTCTCCGGCCTCGCCACGGCCGCCATGCTCGCGGCGAACGCGCTGATCTTCATGCGCGCGGGGAGCCTCCGCTTCGCTGACATTGGCGTCACCCTCTCCTCGGGGGACGCCGCCGTTCAGACCGCCTTGGTTCTGTATGTGGCGGCTTTCTGCGTGAAGGCCGGCGTCGTGCCTTTCCACGGGTGGCTCCCGGGGGCGTATTCGGCATCGCCGGACGCCGTCTCCGTGCTGCTCGCCGGTGTGGTGACGAAGGTCGCCGGCGCGTTCGCTGTTATCCGCCTGGCGGGCGGTCTTTTCGCGGGGCTCGCCGCCCCCGGCGCGGCCTTCATGGCCCTCGGCGCGTTCTCGATAGTCGTGGGGGCGTTCGCGGCGATCGGCCAGACGGACATGAAGCGGATGCTGGCCTATTCCAGCATCAGCCAGATCGGTTACATAATCCTCGCCGCCGGCCTAGGGACGCCGCTCGCGATCGCCGGCGCCGTGCTGCACTTTTTCAACCACTCCGTGTTCAAGTCGCTGCTTTTCGTCAACGCCGCGGCCGTGCGCGAGCAGACCGGGACGACGGATATGAACAGCCTCGGCGGCCTGGCGGAGAAGATGAAGGTCACGGGCGTGACATCGGCCGTCGGCTTCCTGTCCACGGCCGGGATCCCGCCGTTTTCCGGGTTCTGGAGCAAGCTGTTGATAATCATGGCCCTGGCCGCCGAACGGCAGTGGTTCTACGCGTCGCTGGCCTTGCTTATGAGCGTGGTCACGCTGGCGTATTTCCTGATCATGCAGCGCAAGGTGTTCTTCGGGAAGCTCCGGGAGGGGCTGGAAGGGATAAAGGAGGCCCGCGCGCCGATAACGGGCGTAGCCGTCGCGCTGGCGGGCATCAGCACGGCGGTCGGGGTGCTGTTTCCGGTGGCGATGGTGCTCATGCGGAGGTACGGGATAATATAATAGACTTCTTCGGAATTTGTCGTTTGTCATTCTGAGCGAAGCGAAGAATCTTGATTTCAAGACCCTTCGCTGCGCTCAGGGTGACAGCGAAAAATCACTCGCTGAAATCATTGACATCAAAGGAATACGGCGAAACCTTGTGGCAGCGGGCTTATCACGGCCGCATTATCCGCAGCGAAGCGGAATACAAAAGTATATGGCAATATATAGACGGAAATCCGGCCCAGTGGACGGAGGACGAATATTACCGCAGTAATCCCACGGAGGCGTTCGCATGGACAACAACACAATCGCCTGGATAATCGTCCTAGCCACTTTGGTCGTCTTCGCCCTCGGGACGGTGATGGTGCGAAACCTCCTCGTGGCGGCCGTCATGCTGGCGCTGACCTCCGCGATTCTGACCGTCATCCTGTTCATCATGGGCGCGCAGATCGCCGCGGTGATGGAGCTGTCGGTGTGCGCCGGGCTTGTGACGGCCATTTTCGCCACGACCATCAGCCTCACCAAGACAAGCCAGGGCAAGGAGCTCGCCAGCCTTAAACACAAGTATTTCCTGAGAGTCCTGCCGATGCCGTTTATTCTGCTGGTG
>Ga0209629_10000144_pt1 | contig 33738 bp, 21 predicted proteins | sample TergutCu122P5_FD_187286 | JGI IMG/M metagenome (GOLD analysis project Ga0209629, IMG submission 187286) | Cubitermes ugandensis P5 segment gut microbial communities from Kakamega Forest, Kenya - Cu122 P5 (SPAdes) (version 2) | ecosystem: Host-associated > Arthropoda: Insects > Digestive system...
TAGCCGTTGGTCTGGTAAATTTATTAGTGTCTCATTCGTCCGAATTTAGTATATATTATTTAAAATGTAAATCAATGTTTCGTCTTTATCAATTATTTACCTAAAAGATGTGTAGATACCTTTGGCCCCGGAGGAATATGACGCCATCATAAAAGAGCCGGATTATGGCTACGATCACGATCCGTTTTAAGGACCGGAAACCGCCACCAAATCGCGGGCATTGTCGTAAACAATCTGGCGCAGCGTCCTGGCGGTCAAACCCAAGCCGCGCAAGATTTTTAAGCCAGATTCCAGTTCGTATTCGATAATCGGGAAATCGCTGCCGTACAAAAAGCGATGCGGGTAACGTTCCATACAATCCGCCAAGCGTTCAAGTGGCAGATTGTTTTGCCCCGTGCCCAAGGCCCAGGAGGTATCTAAATAAACAGAGGGATACCTTGCCAGCAGGGAAAGGGCTTTATCAAATTCATAAAGGCCCAAGTGTGGTATCACCACCTTGAGGTCTGGCCATTGATCGAGCACCCTTTCCAGATGATCGAGGCCCAACAGGGGGTCGGTTTGGGAATACGGTGCGGTGCCAGCATGGATGATCACGGGTTTTCGCCGCTGGGCCGCCGCCCGGTACACAGGTTCCCAGGCCGGATCATCGGCAGCATATTGCTGCACCGCCAACTGCAATTTGAAACCGGCGAAACCCCAGTCGTCCAATACCGTGGCCATCACCCCTTGCAAATTCTTATCCCGTGGATGGATGCAGGCAAAGGGGACAAAACAATCATACCGCCGGCACAGATCCCGCGCCCAGCGATTCAGTTCCAGCGACATATCGGCTTTGTGGGCATACGTTAACAAAAAGGCGCGTTCCACTCCCATCCCGCGCAGAGCGGCCACGTAGCTATCCACTTCCCATCCCGCATAGGGTATTCGCCAACCGATACCGTCAAACCAGTTCCATATGGCCGTAAATAGTCGCCCAGGGAACAGATGCACATGGGCATCCCATATTTTTTCCACCATTCATTACCTTTTTGCGGCTGGCGCGCTATCGAACAGGGCCGGTCTTTTGGCCAGATTTTGCCCACTAAGCAAGGAGTCGCGCCACCCGTCCCCGCGCCGTGAGCAGCTTCACCGCCTTTTTGTCGAAGGAAACGAAGGTGTCGCCGCCCAAATAATGGCCGTCGTAGGCGATTACTCCATCGGCAAAATCACCGCCCGCTTCAAGGATGGCCAAGCCCGCCTCAACGACGGATGTATTGACCACCACATTTTCCGTTTTCATTTGCCCGTGACCGACGCCGCTTCAGCTATGATCTCGCCGATTTGCTCGACCGACAGCACCCGCCCATTGGTTTTGCCTTTGAGAAAACCGCGCAACTCTTCAAACGAACCCTTCTGCTTGGCGGCCCGCAATTCCGCCCGCCCATCTGGGAGCATATCCAGCCTGATCTTTTGCCCGGGCTGAATGCCAAGATGCCGCAAAATCTCCTGGCGCAGCGTCACCTGCCCGCGCAGTGTCACCGTCAATTCCGTCATCATGATAACTCCTCCACTTGACAAGCATATTATAATGCAAATTCGCATTATAGCCGAGAGGGCGGTTTTGGCGGTTTTGGCGCTCTTCCTTCTTGCGGCTGGCGCCGTTCTTAGGCTACATTACCAGGCATCCAGTTGGCCAAGCACTCCAGGCGGCTCGCGTTTGCCAAGCTCCAATTCCCAAATATCCATAGACCAAACGAAGAAAACAAACTCGGCAAAACCAAGCTCTTTCTTTCATCCACAAGAGGGGACTATCCGCATGAAAATCGAATACCGCATCCGCGTCCTCGCCGGCACCATGGTGTTGGCCAGCGTCATCCTGTCAGTTTGGTTTAGCTCATGGTGGCTGCTGCTGGCCGTTTTTGTCGGCCTCAACCTTATCCAGTCGGCTTTCACCGGCTTTTGCCCGGCGGAAAAAATCCTTTCGCGGTTTTTCCCGGAAAAACCCGCGTCATGACGGCCCGCAACTCACCGGGTACGGTCGCTGTCGCCGTTGCCGCCACCATCGTCATTTTACTTTTTACGGGCGCCGGATCCGCCGCGCTGGCTGCTCACGCGCCGTGGACGCTTCAAACCGCCATCGCCGAAGCCCTGGCCACCAGTCCCGACGCCAAACTCGCCGAAGAGCGCGTCACGGCGGCGCGTGCCATGCTCACCCAGGCCACCGCCACTGATTGGCCGCAACTGTCGCTGAAAAGCTCCTACATGCAGACCGACAATCCGATGACGGCCTTTGGCGCCATCCTCGGACAACGGGCCTTTACGCCAGCGATTGATTTCAACGATCCAGGACAGGTCGATAATTTCAACCTGACGGCGATGGTTGGCTACAACATTTACAGTGGCGGTCGCGCCACCGCCGGCAAAGACGCGGCCCAGGCCGGGGCCGAGGCAGCGACACGGGAACGCGAGGCGGCGCAGGCGCAACTTTCGACCGAGGTCGCCCGTGCCTATTTCCAGATCCGGCAGGCGCGGGAAGGAACGGGCGCCGTCGAGGCGGCGGTGGCCTCGTATGAGGAGACCTTGCGCGTGGCCAAACTCCGAGTCAAATCCGGCCAGATGTTGAAGAGCGAATTGCTCAATATCGAGGCGCAACTGGCGCAGACCCGCGAACAATTACTGGCTATGCGCCACAACGCGGCGCTGGCGGAAAAATATTTTCTCTTTCTCATCGGCCATGACAGCGGCGAGACGGTGACGCTGTCGCCGGATTCATCAACGTCCGGCATTGCCGCGCCGCCGGAAGATCTGTCCATCGCCGCCCGCCCAGAATTGCAAGCGATGCGGGGCCGCGTCACCGCCGCCGAAAACGCCGTTCGCGCCGCGCGTGGCGGCCTGCTGCCAACGGTCAACGCCTTTGCCAGCTATCAATACGACCAAGGCTGGCGCCTCGACGGCGACGGCCACAGTTGGACAGCGGGCGTGCAGGCGGAACTCCCGATTTTCGACGGCCAACTGACCCGTGGCCGCATTGACGAGGCCGAGGCCAATGCGGCGCAGGCGCGGCAAGGTTTGCGCAAGCTCGAACTGGCGCTTCAACTCCAACTCGATCAGGCGCGGCTCGCCTACAATCTCGCCCGCGAACAATTGGCCGCGAGCGGCACAGTCGTCGCCCAGGCCGACGAATCGGCCCGCATCAGCCGCGAGCGCTTTGCCGCCGGCTCGCTGCTTTCGACCGAGTTAATCGGCGTCGAAACGCGGTTAACTGAAGCCCGGATGCACCGCGCCGTCGCCCAGGCCGCTGAAAAAATTGCCATTGCCGATCTGCGCCGCGCCGCCGGCCTGCCGCTTTTGGCCGACTGATTGGCGGCCCGTGACGGGCGATGTCAATCTCGTGCCTGGCGAAGCGCAAGTTCCACCCAAATTCCACATGCCAAAATCGCCTATGAAAACATCCGCCGCCATCACCCGTGCCGCTGTTGCGCTCGCCGCCGCGTTTGTTGTCACGTTGGCCGTCACGCTGGTTGCTTGCAATCGCCCCAATAACGATACGGCTGTGGCGACGCCGCCACTACCCGTAGCCAAAGTGCGGCTGGCCGAGGCGCGGGCGATCGAGGAAGTGCGCCGCATCGAATTGTCCGGCACCGTGCGCGCCGTAGACAGTGCCCAACTGGCGCCGAAAATCATGGGCGCGGTCGAGAGTATGCCGGTGACTTTGGGACAAAGAGTCAAAAAGGGCGATTTGCTGGTGAAATTATCCGCCGGGGAAATCAATGCCAAACTGGCGCAAGCCGAAACCGGGCTCGCCCAGGCAACCCGCGATCTGGAGCGCGAGCGCGGTCTGCTCGCCAAAAATGCCAGTACCGCCGAGACCGTGCGCAACCTCGAAGACCGGCGGCGCATCGCCCAGGCCATGGTGGACGAGGCACGGGTCATGCTCGGCTACACGACGATTGCCGCGCCCTTCGACGGCGTCGTGACCCGCAAATTTGCCAGTGAAGGCGACCTGGCCACACCGGGCCACCCGCTGTTGGCGCTGGAAAATCCAGCCCGCTTGCGTGTCGAAATCGACGTACCGGAATCGTTCGCGCCTCTCGCTGTCGGCTCCACCGTGCCGCTGCGAATCACAGGGACTAGCAGCGAAGAAAGCCGCTTCCAGGGCCGGCTCGCCGAGATGGCGCCCGCGTCCGACCCAGCGACACGCACGCTTACGGCGAAAATCGACTTGCCCGTCGGCGCCGATGCCGTTCTGCATCCGGGCCAATTTGCCAAAGTCGCCTGGCCGGCCAGCGACGAAAAGAGTGTGATGCTGGTCGTGCCAGTAGCGGCGGTGACGCTGTTTGGCCAGATGGAGCGCGTCTTTGTCATGGACGGCGACGGGCGCGCCAGCCTGCGCATCGTCAAAACTGGCGCCAAACAAAACGCCATGGTGGAGATACTCGCCGGTCTCACCGCCGGGGAAAAAGTCGTCATCGAGGGCGCGGCAACGTTGCGCGACGGTCAGCCGCTCGAAGAGGCGCGACCATGAAAGCCAGCGATAACGAGGCCAGCAACATCGGACACGCCGATGCCCCTCTGCCCGCCTCCGGTTTTGCCGGACGGCTGGCGGCGATGTTCATCGAATCCAGGCTCACCGCCATTGTCGTCATCGCGGCAATACTCTTGGGCGTGATGAGCATTCTGCTGCTGCCGCGCGAGGAAGAGCCGCAGATCAAGGTGCCGATGATCGACGTCATGGTCGCCATGCCGGGCGCGACGGCGCCGGAAGTGGAGACCCGCGTCACCCAGCCGATGGAAAAACTGCTCTGGGAAGTGGCCGGCGTCGATTATCTGTACTCCACCTCCATGGCCGGCGGCGCCATGACCACCGTGCGTTTCAAGGTCGGCACCGACATGGAAGGCGCTCTCGTGCGCCTCAACCAGAAGTTGCAAACCAACTTCGACCGCATCCCGCAGGGCGTCAGCACGCCGTTGATCAAGCCGCGCACCATCGACGATGTGCCGATCCTCGCTCTTACCTTCCACAGCGCCAGCGCCGACCACGCGGCGCTGCGACGGCTGGCGGCGCAGGTGGAGACCGAGATCAAATCCATTCAGGAAGTCGCGGAGACCATGCTCATCGGCGGGTCACGCCGCCAGGTGCGGGTGCAGCTCGACCCGACCGCGCTGGCCGCGCGCGGCTTGAGCGCCACGCAGCTCATCCCCATGCTCCAGCAGGCGAACCAGCAAACCCAGGCTGGCTCGCAACCGGCGGCCAACACGGAAATCCTGCTCGAGGCCGGGCGTTTTCTCGCCGATGCGCGCGAGGTCGGCGCGGTGGTTGTCGGTGTTTTCCAGGGCAAGCCGGTATATCTGCGCGATGTCGCCGCTATCGTTGACGGCGCGGCGGAGCCGGCGAATTACGTGCTGTTCGGCGCCAAGGGAAAGACAGACCTCGATGCCGCCGTAACCCTCAGCATCGCTAAACGCCCAGGAGCCAACGCCATCGATGTGGTTTCACAGGTGATGAAAAAAGTGGATTTGCTGCGCGGCACGCTGATCCCCGCTGACGTGCAGGTGTCGGTAACGCGCGACTACGGCCACACGGCGGCGGAAAAATCCAACGAACTCCTGCTGCACATGGGCATGGCCGTGCTTGGCGTCATGGTGCTGATTCTGATTTTCCTCGGCTGGCGCGAGTCGCTGGTCGTGCTCTTGGCCATTCCCACGACGCTGGCGCTGACGCTGACCGTTTTTTATCTCTACGGTTACACCCTCAACCGCATCACGCTCTTTGCGCTCATCTTTTCCATCGGCATCCTCGTCGATGACGCCATTGTCGTGGTCGAAAACATCGTCCGCCACGCGGCGCTGCCCGAAGCGCGCGGCAAAACGTTCTCGCAACTCATCGTCGAGGCGGTGGATGAGGTGGGCAACCCGACGATCCTCGCCACTTTCGCCGTGGTGGCCGCCGTGCTGCCAATGGCCTTTGTCAGCGGCATGATGGGGCCCTACATGCGGCCCATCCCGATCGGCTCCAGCGCGGCGATGATTTTTTCGCTGCTCATCGCCTTTGCCGTCACGCCGTGGGCGGCACGCAAGCTCCTCGGCAGGCATGTCCAGAGGCACGCCCAAGCACACGACGTTGGCGCTGAGGCGAAAGACGGAGACGCACACGGCGACCAGGCTCCCGATAATCTTTTCACGCGCATGTATCACCGTGCCATGGATCCGCTGATGAGCCATCCGGTGCTGCGCTGGGGATTTCTCGCGTTGATCGCTCTGGCCCTCATCGGCTCGCTGGCGCTGGTCGGCATCGGTGCGGTAAAAGTGAAAATGCTGCCCTTTGACAACAAATCGGAGTTCCAGGTCATCATCAACACGCCCGATGGCACGACGATCGAGGAAACGCTGCGCGTGGCGCTGGAAATGGCCCGTGAACTGCGTGTCCAGCCTGAAGTGCGCGACTACCAGATTTACGCGGGCACGGCCTCGCCCTTCAACTTCAACGGCCTGGTGCGCCATTACTTCATGCGGCGTGGGCCGAATGTCGCCGACATCCAGGTCAATCTGGTCGGCAAGGACGATCGCTCGCAGCAGAGCCACGACATCGCCAAGCGCGTGCGACCGCTGGTGGAGAAAATCGCCGCCAGTCACGGGGCCACGGTGGTGGTCTCGGAAGTGCCGCCCGGCCCTCCCGTGCTGCAAACGCTGGTTGCCGAAATCTACGGTCCGGACGAACAATCACGCCTGGCACTGGCCGTGCGCGTCAAAGAAATCTTCAAAAAAACCGACGGCGTCGTTGACACCGACTGGTTCGTCGAGGCGCCGCAGCCGAAGGTCCGCTATATCGTCGATAAAGACAAGGCGGCGCTGCACGGCATTTCCGAGGCCGCCATCGCGCAAACCCTGCAACTCGCCGCCACCGGCTACCCGGCGGATTTGCTGCACGTCCCACTGGCGCAAGAAGATGTGCCGATCGTGTTTGAACTGCCGCGCGCGCTGAAAGGCAGCCCGGCGGATCTGCTGGCGCTGCGTGTGCGCCCGGACATGAACCCGCAGGCGCCGCTGGTGCCGTTAAGCGAACTGGTGCGCATCGAGAAAACCACCGGCGAGCACAGCCTGTACCGGAAAAACCTGACGCCCGTCGTCTATGTTACGGGCGATGTGGCCGGAGCGATTGAAAGCCCGGTCTACGCCATCCTGCAAATGAACCATGATCTGGCGGGACTCGACGCGCGGCAATTCGGCGGTCTGACACCGCAAGTCAAAATCTATAACGCCGCTATGCCCTTCGACCCGCGCCAGCCGTCGCTCAAATGGGACGGCGAATGGCAGGTGACGATAGAGGTGTTCCGCGACCTCGGCCTGGCCTTTGCCGCGGTGCTGATTTTGATTTACATGCTGATGGTCGGCTGGTTCAAGGATTACGTGACGCCGCTGGTGGTGATGGCGGTCATCCCCTTTTCACTGATCGGCGTGCTGCCCGGGCATTGGCTGTTGGGCGCCTTTTTCACCGCCACCTCGATGATAGGTTTCATGGCCGGCGCCGGCATCGTCGTGCGCAACTCGATCATCATTGTCGATTTTATCGAACTGCGCATGAGCCACGGCCTGGCGCTGAAAGATGCCTGCATCGAGGCCGGCGCCGTGCGGTTCCGGCCCATGCTCTTGACGGCGCTCGCGACCATCGTCGGCGCGATGGTAATCCTGGCCGACCCGATCTTCCAAGGGCTGGCGATCTCGCTGCTGTTCGGGGCGATAGCGTCGCTCGTTATCAGCCCGCTCGCCGTGCCGATGCTTTACTATCTCATGAAGCGGAGCGGGAAGCGATGAGACAGCGCATATTTACAGTTTGGCGGCGTTCCGGTCGTAGAGATAACGCTTGATCTTGTGGGTGGCGGTTTTGACGAAGGGTTCGCGGCGTTCGAGAATCTTCGACAGCCGCGACGACGGCGCCACCTGCGCATTGATCGTTTTGCGCAGTTCCTCGATCAGCCCGGCGATATAGCGATAGCGCTCACTGACCGATTGACCAATGGTGCCTTCGTCGATGTGCTCATAATCGGGATAGATCCAGGCCTCCAGCTTGCCAGCGTTTTCGAGGACCAGGCTTTCCGCCACCCAGGGAAAGGAATTGATTTTGTGCTCAATCGGCTCGGTATAGACATTCTCGCCGTTGGACAGGACAATGACGTTTTTCGACCGTCCTTTCACATACAGGTTGCCGGCTTTGTCAAAACAACCCAAATCGCCGGTGGACAGCCAGCCTCCCGGCGACAGCGCCTGCCCGGTGGCCTCCGGATTGCTGTAATAGCCCAGCATGATATTTGGCCCGGCGGCCTGAATTTCGCCGATACCGGTCTTCGGGTCGGGATCGGCGATACGAATCTCGACGCCGGAGAGGGGTTTACCGACCGAACCGACGGCGATAGTCTGATCGCCGAACGGCCCGCCAGCCAAGAGTGGCGCGCCTTCGGTCAGGCCGTAACCGACCAGGTAGGGGAAATGGGCCTCGGCGAGAAAATGCTCGACTTCCGGATTCAAAGCGGCGCCGCCAAGCCCCATCAGTTCCAGCTTGCCACCAAAAAATTCCAGCAAGCGGGCGCCAATTTTTCGATAGACGAAGGAGCGGCCCAGACGATAACGGCAGAGAAACGACAGAACTCGGCTTTTTTCGATGCTTGGCAGCACCCGTTTTTTGTAGATCTTCTCCATGACCAACGGCACGGCAAAGATTACCTGCGGTTTTTCGTACTGGCAGATTTTCTGTAAGATCGCCGGGGTCGGCGCTTTGCCGGCATAGACGACACTGCAACCGCTGATCAGCGGCACCATGAAACCGGTGGTGAACTCGTAGGCATGGGCCATGGTCAGAATGGAGAGAAACTTCCACTCCGGCGACGTCTTCATCAGGGTGGAGGCGGCGTAGGCATTGGCCGTGAGATTTTTGTGAGTCAGCATCACCGCCTTGGAATAACCGGAGGTGCCGGAAGTGTATAAAATCGCCGCCAAATCGTCCTCGCCGACCTCTGGAAAAGCCAGCGGTGGCGCGTCCTCGGCGCGCACTTCCCCCGCCTCCCGCAGATAATCGGCAAACGGCACAATCGGCATGACCTCGGCCCGGCCCTGGTAATCATCAAGGGTGATGACTCTGCCAGCCACCGGCTGTTTGGCCTCGTCGATCTTTTCGAGCTGACGGGAGCTGATAAACATCGCCTTCACCCGCATCTCCGCAAGGATGTGATGCACGTCACCCTCCGGCATGTCGGGCAAAATCGGCACTACCACCGCGCCGAGCCTGACAATCGCGAAGTAAGCGATACCCCATTTTTCCGAATTTTCCGCGAGAATCGCCACGCGATCGCCCTTTTCCACGCCGTCACGCAACAACCGCTCAGCCAAAAGCAACACCTGGCGGCGCATACTAGCATAGGTTATGGGCGGCTCCATGGCCATGCCAATCGCCGGTCGATCGGCAAATTTGTCGGCGCTGGCATCGAGAACATAGTTGAGGGTCATGCCAACATCGGCAAGCAATTTCATGGGTGCATCCGAGAAGAAGAACTAAAGGAAATCACCCGGCGATGAGATCGTCGTTCAGCATCCGCCGCACATGCTCGATCAGTTCTTCGCGAGTGAAGGGTTTGGCCAGCGTTTCCACGCGCTCGATGAAACCCGCCGCCGACAGATAGCGCTCCTTGGCGATGGTGCCGCCACCGGAAATAGCCAGAACCGGCACCCGTGGCGCGAATTCCCGCACATCGAGGATGGTTTTCAAGCCATCTTTAACCGGCATCACCAGATCAGTGATAATCATATCGCAGGGATCGGCGCGGAATAATGCGATGCCTTCCTCGCCGTCTTTGGCTTCCACGATAAAGTAGCCTTCCCGTTCCAGAAGGCGGCGCAACAATTGCCGTGCTCCCGCCTCATCGTCAATAACCAGGATTCTTTTCATCGGCTGCCCACGCTCATTCTTTAATCCACATTAATGTTTCCAGCCCCAGAAACCAATGTCCACATATACGTTATTTTTATGGTTTTGCCGCGATTACGCAAGAAGAAACACCACGCCGCCCCCGCCAAATTGACAGTCACTGGAGAATACAGTAGAGTTCACCGCTTCGACAATATGGCATCTCCTTTAACAAACGCCGGTCAAGCCCGCTGACCGCCCAAAAGCCGCGCCAGCACTTTTCCTCTTGCTCAGGTACTCTGTATGTTTGGCATTGGCCTTCCGGAAATGCTAATTATTCTCGCGGTGGCCCTGATCGTCGTCGGGCCGGACAAATTGCCGGAACTGGCCCGTTCGCTGGCCCGCGGTCTCACGGAGCTGAAAAAAACCGCCGAAACCGTCAAAAAAGAGCTGGCGGCGGAAAACCCTCTTCCCGACCTGAACGATCTGAAAGCCGGGCTGCCGAATCTGGCCGATCTCAAATCCGACCTTCTTCCCGACCTGCCAAATCTGCGCGAAGCGGCCAAGCGCTTCGAGGAGGATATCCTCAAAGCCCAGGCTGGAACGGTAAAAGCGCTGCCGGAAAAAACCGGAGAGACGGACGCTCCGGCAAACACCACGGCGGCGGATGGAAATGCCATCGCCGTGGCAGATGCCGCGACAAATACTGCCCAGCCTGGTGAGCCGGATACACTGGACTATTATGTGCCGCCGCACACCCCGATCAACGCCGAGGAGAATGTCCAGCCACCGCATGATCAGCCCGACGCCCAATCATGAACAGCCTCATGACCAGCGGCATACCGGCGCTGGAACGTTTTCTCGCCGTGCTCGGCCCACATCATCGCGAACTGCGGCGACGCCTCGGCGTCAGCATCGCGGTGATTGTCATCGCCACCACCGCCGCCTATTTTTTCATCGAACCGATCGCCAGCTTGTGTGTCCGCCCGCTCTTTCTGGCCAGCCCGCATATTCATTCCCTGGTGTACACCACGCTGCCGGAAGCCTTCATCACCTACTTGAAGCTGGCGCTCCTCATCGGCCTGGCCGCCAGTTATCCTGTCGTGCTGTATCAATTCTGGGCCTTCATCTCGCCGGGGCTACACCGCCGTGAAAAGATACTGACACTCACCGTGGTATTGGTCGGCAGCCTGCTTTTCGCCGGCGGCGCGGCCTTTGCCTTCTTCATCGCCATGCCCAGGGTGTTGGTGTATTTACTCAGCTATGCCCATGAAAACCTGGAACCCTTGCCGAAATTCGCCGCTTACCTTACCTTTGTCGCCCGCACGATCATCACGTTTGGCCTGGCCTTCCAAATCCCCTTTCTCCAGGTAATGGTCAGCCGAAGCGGTTTGGTCGAGACCGGATATTTCCGCCGCCACCGCCTGTGGTTCTGGCTGGCTCTGGCCGTTCTTGCCTTCCTCCTGACCGCCGGCGACTTGATGTCAACGCTCCTCTTGAGCTTGCCCTTGGCCCTGCTCTACGAAACCGGCATTCTCCTGTGCCGCCTGTGGCCGAAACGGTCAGCGGCATGAATCCCGATCTGAAGATCACCCCGATGCTCCAGCAGTATCTGGAAATCAAAGCCCAGTATCCAGACTGCATTCTCTTTTACCGCATGGGGGATTTTTACGAGATGTTCTTCGAGGACGCCGAGGCCGCCTCGGCGCTCTTGCGCATCACCCTGACCTCGCGCAGCCCAAAGGAAGACAACGTTCGCGTGCCGATGTGCGGCGTGCCCTTTCAGGCGGTGCGCGGCTATCTGGCCCGATTGGTACGGGCCGGCAAACGGGTGGCTATCTGCGAGCAGGTGGAAAATCCGAACGACGCCAAGGGCATCGTCCGCCGCGAGGTGGTGCGCGTGGTGTCGCCCGGCCTTTTAACCGACAGTTTCCTGCTCGACGAGAAGACCAACAACTACGTAGCGGCAATTTGCCAGGGCAAATTTGGTAAAACGGTGTCGATCGGCATCGGTTTCCTCGATCTTTCGACCGGTGAATTCCGCCTCGGTGAATACCCTTTCGACGAGGAAGGGACGAAAGAAGCCATCGACCACTTCTGCCGCTTCGCTCCCGCCGAACTGCTGCTGGCCGAAGGAGCCAGACCGGATGATTTCCTGACCGCGATAGGCCCCTATCTGCCCAACCTTTGCCTGACCGAACGACCAGCTCATCGCTTCGATCTCGAAAGCTGCCGCGACGCCCTGCTCCGCCATTTCAAGATGCTGTCGCTCGAAGGTTTCGGCTGCGCGGCGATGAAAGCCGGCCTGGTTGCCGCCGGTATCCTGCTCGACTACGCCAAGGAAACCCAGAAGACCGGCGTCGGCCACATCGAGCGCATCGCTGTGCTCGACGCCACGCCCTTTTTGCGCATCGACGACTCGTCACGCCGCAACTTGGAGCTGACGGCAACGATGATCGGCGGCGAACGCCACGGTTCGCTCTTGGGGCTGCTCGACGACAGTGCCACACCGATGGGCGCCCGGCTTTTGCGGCAGAACCTGCTCTTTCCGCTGAAGGATTTGGCGGCCATCGAGGAGCGGCTCGACGCCGTCGAGTTCTGGTGCACGGCCAGCGGCCAGCGGAAAAATCTGCGAGAATTATTCAATAAAATAAATGACATGGAGCGGCTGAACAGCCGTATCGCCCTCGAAAGCGCCCATGGCCGCGATCTTTTAGCCATGCGCGAGTCGCTGGCCCATCTGCCGGCGATTTACGGGCTGATCGAAACTTGCCCGGCAACAATCATTGCCGCTATCGCCGGGGCCTTCGACTGCCTCGACGATATGTTCCGCCTGCTCGATGCCGCGATCAACCCGGAAGCGCCTTTGGGCCTGCACGATGGCAACCTGATCCGCCAGGGTTTCAGCGCTGAACTCGACGAACTGAACGCCATCATCCACGACAGCAAACAAATCATCCTCGGCCTCGAGGCCAAGGAACGCGAAGCCACCGGCCTGACGAAACTCAAAGTCGGCTACAACCGCGTCTTCGGTTATTATCTCGAAATCGGCAAGGCCGCCGCCAAACAGGTGCCGGAGCACTACATCAGAAAACAAACGTTGACCAACAGCGAGCGTTTCATCACGCCGGAGCTGAAGAAATTTGAAGAAAAGGTACTCGGCGCCGAAGAACGCCGCCTGCAACTCGAATACGATTTGTTCTGTCAGGTGCGCGCCGAACTGGCCGCCCAGGGTTCACGCATTCTCGCCACCGCCCGTCATCTGGCCGAAATCGACTACCTGACCACGCTCGCCGAGGTGGCCGAGCGTTATCAATACTGCCGCCCGCTGGTCAACGATGGCCGCATCATCGACATCGCCGAGGGGCGGCATCCGGTGATTGAACGCGCCCTGCCCCGCGCCAGTTTCGTCCCCAACGATGTTTTTCTCGATCAGGAAAAGCAGGAAGTGATGATTATCACCGGCCCCAATATGGCCGGTAAATCGACGGTCTTGCGCCAGACGGCTTTGATTGTCCTCATGGCCCAAATGGGCGGCTTCGTGCCGGCGCACCAGGCGACCATCGGCTTGGTTGACCGCATCTTCACGCGGGTCGGGGCGATGGACGACCTGCGGCGCGGCCAATCGACCTTCATGGTCGAAATGAGCGAAACCGCCAACATTTTGCACAATGCCACCGACCGCAGCCTGGTCATTTTGGATGAAATCGGGCGCGGCACCTCGACCTACGACGGCCTGTCCATCGCCTGGGCGGTGGTCGAGGAATTGGGCAACAAGAACGGTCTCGGCGTCAAAACCATGTTCGCCACCCACTACCACGAGCTGACCGATTTGGCCGCTAGCCAGGAGCGCGTGCAAAATTTTTCCATCGCCGTGCGCGAATGGGAAGATTCCATCCTCTTTCTGCACAAGCTGGTGCCCGGCGCCACCGGTCGCAGTTACGGTATCCAGGTGGCAGCACTGGCTGGCGTCCCGGAAACGGTGGTCGCCCGCGCCAAAGAAATTCTCGCCGACATTGAAAAAAACGAATTCGATGACGAGGGCCGCCCGATCATCGGCAGCCTGAAAAAATCCAAAAAGAAGCGCAATCCCAACCAACTTGCCCTGTTCACGCCGCCGGCGGATCCCTTGCGTGACTACCTGCGACTTTTGGATGTCAACGAGGTATCACCGAAAAAGGCGCTGGAAATTCTCTATGACCTGAAAAAATTCATTGCCTGATTTCGCTTCTTTCTTTTGCCATGGCCGCAATAATTGGCTATAGTTGCAACCATCACCACGAAAACAGGAAGGAATCCTTCAATCATTTCAGCCAGCGAATCGCGCAAGGCCCGAAGATTCTTGAATATGATCCGTCCCGGCTCCGGCTGTTTTTCCTCTCTACAGCTTGTTTTGTTCGTTTTCCTGATTTTGTTCCCGCCGCTCACCGGCTTCGGCGCAGCGCCCGGCGGCGTCCCTGACAAAAATACAAGTCAAGACAGCGATTACGCCCGAGCCGAACCGACAGTGAAGTCGCGCTACGACCAGGGCAAGTTTTATTTCAACCTGTTGCAGGAGAACCAAAGCCTGGCGGCCAACCGCGATAATTGGTTGAAATGTATCAATATTTTTCAAGACACCTACCGAGAGAATCCCAACCATAGCCTGGCGCCGGCCAGCCTGTACATGATCTGCCGGACGCGGCTGAAGATGTTCGACCGCTTTCATGACGCCGCCGACCTCGACGCGGCGATTGGCCAATTGCAAAACCTGGTCAAGCTCTTCCCCGCCAGTAACCTGGCCGATGACGCCTTGTTCGCCCTTGGACAGTTGTATCTCGACAATAAAAATGACCGGCAGCAAGCGGCCCTCTACTTCAGCCGCGTCGTCAACGAATACCCCGACGGCGACATGTATACGCTGGCCGCCGAGAAGCTTCAGCAGCTTTCCCAAGAGTTCGGCATGGCATTGCCCCACTCAATGATTGGCAGTACCCCAGACAAACTGGATACCATTCTCCCCGCCCGGCTTTGGTCGTCGCCACAGTATGGCCGTGTCGTCGTCGGCGCTTCCAGCCCGGTCACCTACAAGTCTGGTTTGCTCACCAGGAAATCGGGAAAATCCCGTTTGTACATCGACTTCGCCGATTCCTATATCGCGCCTGCCGATCGGGGCAAAGTGGCAGCCAAAGACAATGGCCTGTTGCGGGCGATCACCACCGAGCAAAAAACCGGCGACAGCGTGCGGGTGGTGATTGAAGCCGAAAATATCGAACGCTACGAAATCTACAGCCTGCCTGATCCATTCAGGGTTATTGTCGATATTCGAGGCAAAGAGAAGACTCTGAATTCGCTCAGCAAGAGCGTGCCGAAACCGCCTCCGGCCAGCATCGGCGAAGCCATCGTCAAAAGCGAGACGGCCAACCCGGCGCCTGACGCGCCAAAAGTTGCCGCCGTCGATAATACCGCAAAAAAACCAGGCCAAGACGCGGTGGCGCCGAAACCGTCAGGGCCGGAACCGTCAGCGCCGGAAGCGCCGGCAAAACCGCTGGCGGCATTACCGGCGGCGAGCAAGGACACCGCCACAGCCGCTGAAAGCGCGCCACCAGCCCAACCGCCGGCGGATCCATTTAATAGGGAAGCGCTCACCAAAGCACCCAGACCAGCAAAAGGCAAGTCACCATCGCTGGCGCAGCAATTGGGCCTGGGCGTAAAAAGGATCGTCATCGACCCCGGCCACGGCGGCAAAGACCCTGGCGCCGCCGGCGGCGGTTTGCAAGAGAAGGATGTGGTGCTGGCGGTGGCCAAACGCCTGAAACCGGCGCTGGAGAAAGAGCTAGGCTGCGAGGTGGTGCTGACCCGTGATGACGACCATTTTTTGGGTCTCGAAGAGCGCACCGCCTTTGCCAACACCCAAGGCGCCGACCTCTTTCTGTCGCTGCACCTGAACGCCCATTCCTCGGCCAAAGCGCACGGTTTTGAAACCTACTCCCTCAACCTGACCACCAATTCGGAGGCGATGCGGGTGGCGGCACTGGAAAATGCCACCTCGACCCACCAACTCAGCGACTTGCAGGATATTTTGTCGAGTATCATGAAAAACTCGAAGATCGCCGAATCGTCGCGGCTGGCCCAACTGGTCAACGAGGCGGTGATCAAAAGCATACCCGATGCGAGCGGCGGTGGCAAAAAGCAGAAGAACATCGGGGTCAGGCAAGCGCCGTTTTATGTGCTGATTGGCGCCCAGATGCCAGCGATTCTCCTGGAAATGGCTTTCATCAGCAACCCCGATGACGCCAAGCACATCACCTCGGATGCTTATATCACCGATCTGACCCAGCACATCGCCCAGGGCATTCGTTCCTACATCGACAGCAACACGGTCAGCCTGGCACGGTAAACCAGACCGCCAGTCAGTGGGAAGAAAACGCCTGCGCCAGTGATCATTCAAATACTGCGGCATATCTGTCCTGTTGTCATATCCGTCCTTGTCAGTTCACGAAGAGTGGTTTAAAATTTCGCCCGAAATTTAAAGTATACCTATTGATCCACCGCTTTCTTGACGGACATGATGACCACTTACCAACCAGACATGCGGGATCGTTGGCTTGCCGCCCCTCTTGCCGATAAACTCAGCCGCCCCTATGTCCATATCCTGTTCGGCGCCCGGCAAACGGGGAAATCGACGCTTTTGAAAAGCCTTTTGCCGGATGACGCCTTTTATATCGACCTGGCCGATCCGGAAGAACGCAACCGCCACCTTGCTCAGCCTGGCCTGCTCGCCCGTCAATGCCAGGCTTTGCCACGCCGGGACAGTCCGATAACCGTTCTTATCGACGAAGCGCAGACGGTGCCATCGGTTTTTGATGCCGTTCAGTCTCTGTATGATGCGGATAAGGCGCGTTGGCGCTTCATCTTGTGTGGCAGTTCCGCACGCAAGCTACGCCAGACTGGAGCGAATTTGCTGCCAGGGCGGAGTGTATTGCACCACCTGGAGACGCTCACCCTCATCGAGCAGCCGCCGCCGCAACAAGCCGCGCCATTGGCGGAATCGCCCCTGCCTTTCACCTGGCAGACGTCCGATCAGCATCGCCTGTTTCCCGCCTGGGACATCGAGGAGCGCCTTGCCTTCGGTGCGTTGCCCGGCATTGTCACCGCCGCCGAGGACGAGCGCGCCGACCTGCTGCGAACCTACGCGACAGTTTTTCTTGAGGAGGAGATTCGCCGCGAGGCGCTGGTAAAAGATTACGGCGGTTTCCTTCGTTTCCTCCAGCTTGCCGCTCAAGAATCCGGACGAGTGGTGAATTTTTCCGCCATTTCCCGTGATGCGGGCGTTTCCATTCCCACCATCAAAGCTCATTACCAACTGCTGGAGGATATGTTTGTCGGCTTTTCCGTACCCGGTTTCAGCGGCAGCCCGCGGCGCAATCTACTCTCGACACCACGTTTCTTTTTCTTCGATCTTGGCATCCGCCATGCCGCCGCTGGATTGACGCCGGGGCTTGATACCGCCAGGGCGCAGGCTGGCCCACTTTTTGAACAATGGGTCGGACTCGAACTGTGGAAACGTCTCCGTTACCAGCGTGAGGGACGACTGCATTACCTGCGCACAGCGGACGGCGCCGAGGTGGATTTCGTCGTCGAGACGCCAAACCGGCTGCTCCCGATCGAGGTGAAATGGACCGACCGACCGTCTCCGGGCGATGCACGCCATCTCACGGTTTTCCTGCGCGAGCATCCAGACAAGGCGGAGCGGGGCTGGGTCGTTTGCCGTTGCCCACGTCCGGAAGCGCTGACCGATCAGGTGACGGCCATCCCTTGGTGGATGCTTTGATGGGGAGAGAACAGGCAGGAAAACCATCGTCCTCGCCTGCCCGCTCGTCGCCGGATTGTACTTTTCCGGCGGTCTGCTATACTCTTGGAAGATGGCTGTGTCCGCCTTTCTCCCAACTTTTCCCCAACAGCGTCCATGTCAACCAGCAAGCGAAAGTCCCCACAGCGGGACGCCGAACCACAAGACGTCATCGCATCCGCGGCGGCTAAAACCGATCCCCGTCCCGAATTCGATCTCGACCGCCCGGAGTGGTATCTGAACCGGGAACTGACCTGGCTCCAGTTCAATAAACGGGTGTTGCACGAGGCGTGGGATGAGCGCAACCCGCTGCTTGAGCGCGTCTTTTTCCTGGCCGTGGTCGGCTCGAACATCGACGAGTTTTTCATGAAACGCATCGGCGGCCTCAAGCACCAGGTCGGCGCCGGCGTCACGACACCGAGCGTCGATGGCATGTTGCCGCAGCAGCAGATTGACGCCTGTTATAGCATGGTGGCCGGCATACTCGCCGATCTCCAGGAGGGGGCGAACAGTCTCCGGGCGTTACTCGAAGCGGAGAATATCCGCTCCTGCCGCTACAGTGACCTCAGCGCCGGCCAGCAGAAGGAAATGGATACTTTTTTCCGCCAGGATATTTATCCGCTCCTGACGCCACAGGGCATCGACCCGGCCCATCCCTTTCCGTTCATTTCCAATTTGTCACTGAACCTGCTGATCGCGGTCAGCGAACAGGGCAGCAATCAGGTCTTTTTGAACCGGCTCAAGGTGCCAAATGGTGTTGGGGTGCCACGTTTCATCCGCGTCGGGCGCGGCCATCTCTACATCACGTTTGAAGACCTGCTCGCCAACAATCTCGATACTATCTTTCCCGGGATGACCGTGCACAGTTGCGAGTTGTTCCGCGTCACGCGCAACGCCATCACCGAGCGTCTCGGCGATCAGCCTAATGATTTATTGGCGATGATCGAAACGGCGCTGCGCGACCGCAAGTTCGCCGATATTGTCCGTTTGCAGATTGGCGACTGCATGACCGAGCAGCACCGCGGCATGTTGGCCGCCGAGTTGAAGATCGACAACGACACCGATGTCTGGGTCAGCAACGGCCTGATGTCCAAACGCGACCTGATGGAGATCAGCCGTATTGACCGCCCGAGTCTCCATTTCCCCTCGCATCAACCCTGCGACCATCCCGACCTCTTGGCCGACGACCCGAACATCTTCCATGTGCTGCGGCAAAAAGGTTCGATCCTGCTCCAGCATCCTTATGAATCGTTCGACACTTCGGTCGAGCGCTTCCTGCGTGAGGCATCGCAAGACCCGAAGGTGCTGGTCATCAAGATGACGCTGTACCGCACCGGCAGCAAATCGCGGATCATCCAGTATCTGCTCGACGCCGCCCAGAACGGCAAACAGGTGGCGGTGGTGGTCGAGCTGATGGCCCGTTTCGACGAATCGGCCAACATCAAATGGGCCGAGGCGATGGAAGAAGCGGGGATTCACGTCTCCTACGGCGTCGTCGGCCTGAAGACGCACAGCAAGGTGATTTTTGTCGTCCGCCGCGATTACGACGGCCTCAGGCGCTACGCCCATATCGGCACCGGCAATTACCACGCCGGCACCGCCCGCCAGTACAGCGATATGGGGCTTTTGACCAGCGACCCGGTGCTGTGCGACGATCTGACCGAGCTGTTCAACTACCTGACCACCGGCTTTGCCCAGGCCCGCAAATACAACAAACTTTTGCCGTCGCCAAAGACCCTGAAGCGGACACTTTTGAAAAAGATCGAGCGCGAAATGCGCCTGCACAGCCCGGAAAAACCGGGCCGTATCCAATTCAAATGCAACGCCCTCGAAGACAAGGAAGTGACTAGGGCGCTTTATCTGGCCTCGCAGGCCGGGGTCAAGGTCGATCTGATCATCCGCGACTCCTGCCGCCTGCGGCCCGGCATCGACGGATTGTCGGAAAATATCCGGGTCATGTCGATCGTTGGCCGCTTCCTCGAACATGCCCGCATCTACTATTTTCAAAATGGCGGTGATGAAGAGTATCTCATCGGTTCCGCCGATCTGATGAAACGCAATCTGGAGGCGCGCGTCGAGGTGGTGGTGCCGATCGAGGATAGCCGCTTGCAGGCAACCCTGCGGGAAATCCTCGATATTCAAACCGAAAACCGCCGCAGCGTCTGGGATATGCGGGAGAATGGCGAATATGTGCAGCGGCAAGTGCGCGACGGCGACGACCCGCGCACCGTTCATCAGATACTGATCGAAAAGGCGGAAAAACGGGTGGCCGCCTCGCCGTTCGCCAGCAAGAAAAAAGGGCGGAAAAAGGTCAAACGCAGTTCAGCGGTGGAGTGAAGCTGAAAACATCGCGGCGAAGGCCGGTGGAATCGGCGTTTCGTAACGATGCAGCCGGCCATCGGCGGGATGGTAAAAGGCCAGCACCCTGGCGTGCAGGGCCAGCCGCTTCAGCGGATTGGTGACGGCGCCGTATTTTTTGTCGCCGGCCACCGGATGGCCGAGTTCCTGCATATGGACGCGAATCTGGTGTTTGCGCCCGGTTTCGAGGCGCAGTTCGGCAAGGGAATAGGCGCGGCTTACCGCCAGCCGCGTGAAATGCGTCACCGCCTCTTTGCCCTGATGCGGGTTGTCCGAGGCATAGACCCGCATCGCTGAAGTTTCTTTCAGGTAGGATTTGATCGTCCCCGCCGCCTCGCCCAGCTTGCCTTCCACTACCGCCACATAGAGCCGCTCGGCAATGACATCGAGCCAGGAATCCTGGATGGCCCGCTTCACCTCCTCGCTTTTGGCAAAGAGCAAGAGACCCGACGTTTCCCGGTCGATGCGGTGGACAACGAATATTTTATTGCCAGGATTTTCTTCTTTGACGTAGCCGCTGAGCATGGCGTAGGCGGTGCGCCGCTTTTCCTTGTCGGTGGCCACAGTCAGCAAACCGGACGGCTTGTTGACGACGATGAGGAAATCATCTTCATGGACAATCGGCAACGGCGGCAGGCCCTGGCGCTGGATGGCCGCCTGACGCGGGACAATGGTCACGCTTTGACCCGCCGCCAGCGGCTGGTCGAACCGGCGGACGGCCTGGCCATCGACCAGCACGCGGCCAGCGGCCAGCAGGTTTTTCAGCCGCTTGCGCCCATCATCTGGTCGGTTGCGGGCGAGAAAGGCCAGCAATTCATCCGGCTGCGTGACGGCAAAATCGTTTGGGTTTTTCATATCTTAAATTCCGTTCGAGGAAGATAATGTTTCTCGCACAGAATATAGAGCGTTGAGTTTTTATCGCAACTGGCGGAAGCGAATTGAGCGCTTCGCGTTCGACAGGCGTCGGGTAATAAAAAATTTCCCCCTTCATTTCCATTTTTTCCCCGTTGCCCTAAAATTAAATTCTGGATGTTCCAGTCACCATCTTCCTTCTTCAAGAAAAAACAGAAAAACAGTTTCTTGTTTTGATCGCTCTTCTCACCTGGACCAGTATTTCTAACTCTTTATTGACTTTAATATTTTTTGTATCGGAGCCGGGAAAAGCTCCGGCAGGAAAAAAGAGGTGAACAGCATGGCCGGATTTTTGTATAAGCGCGGGGAAATAAGTACTGGCGAATGGCTTCTGGCCAACTGGCGGCTCTGGCTGCTGCTGGCGCTGGCCGGGCTTTGCCTGTTCGCCGCCATCCAAACGCGGGCTGTCTTCGCCGATAATAAGCCGGCGGATGACGCCAGTGACAACGTGCTCACCTTTCGCGACGTGCCCGGCATCACGCAGGAAGAAATCGCCGCCATCGACAAGGTGCTGGCCAAAAAGGATTTCTTTACTTACGGCGTCTCGCAAAGCAACGAATGCTTTTACCGCCCCGATGGCTCAATGGATGGCTACGCCGTGCTGCTGGCGGACTGGCTCAGCAAGTTTTTCGGCAAGCCTTTCCGGGCGAAGATGTACACCTGGGAGGAACTGGCCGCCGGGTTGACCAAGGGAAGTATTGATTTTTCCGGTGGTTACACACCCATTCTCGACGGGCGGAGTGAAGGTTACATCATGACTGTCCCGATCTCGTGGCGGCAGATCGAATCGGTGATACGGGTGGACAGCCCGCCACCAGAGAAAATCGCCAAACAGCGCCGGCTCAGGGTGGCGTTTCTCCATGGGGCGATGTCGAAAGCGATGGCTTTGCCGCATCTGGAAAAGCAATACGGCGCCATACGCGCCGTCGATGTCAATGGCGTAAACGCGGCGACGAAAGCGCTCCTTAAGGGGGACATTGACATGTTCGTCGCCGATAATACCTTCGCCAGCATATTTCTGAACAACAAATCGTTTACGGTCAACAGCCTGTCGCCATCCCTGTACCGTGGCATCCCCATCGTCAGCCCTGACCCGACAATGGTGCCGCTGATTGCGGCCATCAACAAATACATCGGCAACGGCGGCAACCATCATCTCGATTCCCTCTTTCATAAAGGGATCATCGCCTGGCAGCGCATGAATTTTATTGCCAAGCTGAATAAAGAGGAACGGGCCTGGTACGAGGAACACATCCATTCCGGCCAACCCATCGCCGTTGGCGACCAGACCATGGATTATCCGATCATGTTTTATAATCCTGGCCAAAACCGCTGGAGCGGCATCGTCCCCGACATCCTGGCGCAAATCACCGAAGTCACCGGGCTGTCGTTCAAACCGGTCGATATTGGGTCGGGCAATCTGTCCATACACGACAAGCTACGGGACGGCGCCGTGCCGATGATAGCGTGGTCTATCTATGGGGCGGAGCCGAAAAGCCAGTTTCTCGTGGCCGACAAACCCTACCTGACCGACCGCTATGTACTGGTCTCGCTCAACGAGCGCGAAAACCTCGGTTCCATCTGGATAACGCGGCCACGGATCGGCATCTTGCAGGGTTCTTCCAGCGTTTTCCAGGATTCTTCCAACGCCGTCAAGCTGCGCCAGTGGTTTCCCGGCTACACCGGCATCAAGGAATTTCCCACCCAGGAGGCGGCGTTTGCCGCTTTGGAAAAGGGTGACATAGATTTTTTCATGACCAGTCAGATCGGTTTTCTCTATATCACCAACTACCTGCAACAAAGCAAATTCAAGATCAATATGATTTTTGACGACTCCTACCAGATCGGTTTCGCTTTCAGCGGCTCGGAAAAGGCGCTGCGCGGCATTATCAATAAGAGCCAGGCTTTTGCCGATACGTCGGACATTGTCAGCCGTTGGGAGCACCGCATATTCGACTATCAAGGCAAAATAGCGCGGACACGAAACACTCTTTTGCTGTCCATGATCACCGCCATCGTTTTGGCCCTCCTGGCGCTCTTCTCGATATTGCGACACAGCGAAAAAAAACGTTTGGAAACCCTGGTGGCCGAACGCACCCGTGCGCTGGACGAGCAGATAGAGGCCACCGCCGTCGCCTCGGCGGCGAAAAGCAGCTTTCTCGCCGGCATGAGCCATGAACTGCGCACGCCGCTGACCACCATCATCGGTCTTTCCGAACTGATGCTGAACGGCGAGAAGGACGACAAAGAGGAGAACGGTTTTCCGAAAAAGATCTACCGGGCCGGGCGCAACATGCTGATGCTGATCAATCAGCTTCTCGACATTTCCAAGATCGAGGCCGGGAAATTTGAGCTGATTCCGGTTGAATACGAGACGCCAAGCCGCTTGAGCGACGCCATCAGCATGAACCTGACCCGCAAAGGCGACAAAGACATCCGCTTCGATTTCGAAATCGACGACAGCTTTCCCAACCGCCTGTACGGCGATGATCTGCGAGTCAGTCAGATTGTCAACAACATCCTGTCCAATGCCTTCAAATACACGGAAAAAGGCGTGGTGATGTGGCGGGTGGACTGGGAGCGGCAGGACCAGACGATCTGGCTGACCCACACCTTCCGCGATACCGGCATCGGCATCCGTCCCGAGGACATGCCAAAATTGTTTGGCGATTACAACCAGCTCGATACCAGGGCCAACCGCCATATTCAGGGCACCGGCCTCGGATTGGCGGTGACCAAACGGCTGGTCGAGATGATGGGCGGCACGATTGAAGTGACCAGCGAGTACGGCGCCGGTTCGGTGTTTACCGTCCGTATCCCCCAAGGTTTTGTCGCCGACGAACCGATTGGCAAGGCCGTGGCCGAGGCGCTGCGCAACTTCCGCTATATCGAGGACCGGTTCGGTCTCCACGCCAGCCTCGAGCGCATCCAGCTCCCTGACGTCAGGGTACTCGTCGTCGATGATGTCGTGACCAACCTGGATGTGGCCAAGGGGATGCTGAAACCCTACGGCATGAAAGTGGATACCCTGACCAGCGGCCAGCGGGCGCTCGAACTGGTACAGGCGGAAAAGCCGCGCTACGACCTGATCTTCATGGATCATATGATGCCGGGCATGGACGGCATCGAGACCTTGGAGCGAATCCGCGCCCTTGGCGGCGATTACGCGGCCAATGTGCCGGTCATCGCGCTCACGGCCAATGCCATCGTCGGCAACGACAAAATGTTTATCGACAAGGGTTTTCAGGATTTTGTCCCGAAGCCGATCGAGATCAAGGAATTGGATAATATCATCAAAAAATGGCTGGGAGAGAAGGCGCTCGCCTGGCGGAGCTGGCCGGGTTGGCAGCCTGGAAGCGCCGATCTGGAGCAGGCGCTGACGCGCTTTGGCGGCGATGAGCGGGAGTTTGTCAATGTCCTGTATTCCTATGCCAAACATACCATTGGCCTGTTGCGGCAACTGGCCGAAGTTTCCGAGGCCGGGCTGGCCCACTACGCCATCAAGGTCCATGGTCTCAAAGGCAGCAGCTACAGCATTGGCGCCAATGGCATCGGCGATCAGGCCAAAGAGTTGGAACTGGCGGCCAAAGCGGGTGATTTTGCCCTGGTCACGGCTAAAAATGCCGCCTTTATCGCCACCACTGAAAAATTGGTCGCCGAGCTGTACGACCTGATGGATGGCGTCGTCAACGCCGGCAAAGCGGAAAAAGAGGCGCCGGAGCGGGCGCTGCTGGAACGGCTGCGCCTGGCCTGTGGCCAATACGATATGGATGAGATCGATCAGGTGATGGAAGAGTTGGAAAGCTTCCGTTACCAGTCCGGCCAGGAACTCGTTATCTGGCTGCGGGAGGAGGTGGAAAAGATGAATCTCGAGAGCATCGACGGGCGGCTGGCCGAATATCTGGGAGAAGAAAAAGGTGAAGGAAGTCAAGCCGCGGAGTGACGGCAGAGGCCAGGATTTTTCACGCCTCCGGCAAAATGACGCGGGTGATAGTGTCACCCTCTCCCGAAAGGCTCAAAAGGATATTGCCGCCGTGCTGCGAAACGGTCCGCCTGGCCATGGCAAGGTAGAGAGCTAGTTTGTAGAGCAGGCTGCCATGGAAAGGTTCCGCCGCCTGTCCATGAATATCTTTGTAACCGTTGAGCAAGTCTTTATGGTGGAACGCGACCATCGCCTGGCCATCTCCATGGCCGACTTCGACGCGCAGAGAGCCGCCGCCCGGCATGGCCAGGATACTGTTTTTGATCAGGAGGAGAAACGCTTCCCGTATTTTCGCCGCATCGACATTGACAAAAATCTCGTCCGGCGGCTGGATGAATTCTCTGACGATAGCCGCCTTTTCCAATTCCGGGTGCAAAGCCAGAAGCGCTTCCTCAACCAGCGGCGCCAACTCCTGCCGCGCCAGGCTCAGGCCAGCATCACTGGCAAAGGCTGACATGCTTTTCAGCACCGCTTCGATACGGAGCACCTCTTTGACGATGATTTCGAGAAAGCGGCGATAGCGCGGCTCTTCGCACTTTTTCTCCAGCCACGAGGCGGCGGCACCGATCGAGGCCAGGGGATTTCTGATGTCATGTGCCAGTTGCGCCGTCATGTGGCCAATCGCCGAATAGCGCTCCATATCGACGATCTGGTCACGGCTTTTGGCCAATTCCCGCGTCACCTTCTCCAGTTCGGCGATTTTTTCCAGCATCTCCTGGTGCAGGATGGTGCGTTCGATGGCCAGGCTCGCCTGGCTGGCGAAAATCTCCAGGCGTTTGATGTCGTTGTCGCCGATGGCCGCCCCCGTGATGCAGTTGTCGGCAATGATAACGCCGATGGCCCTGTCCGGCGAAACGAGCGGCGTGACGAGAAAATGGCCGCAACCGAGCATGGCCGGCAGGTCGTAGGTATTGACGCCCTTCTCGCCGTGGCCATCGGTGATGACAATGCTGATTCGTTCGCGCCCGGCCACCATGACCACATGATCGCTCATGCCGATCGGGATCGTCATTTTCCTGGCCATTTCATTTAAGGCCGAATCGCCGGGGCCGTTAGAGCGGTGGTAGAGAATGTCATCGAAACTCAGGCCCTGGGCGGCGATGTCGGCCCAGACCTGGCCGGCTTCTTCCGGACTGGCCGGGCCAATGGCCATGCGCCCGCGCAGCGAACCGTCCGGCTCGAACATGAAAAGAAAGGCGCGGTTGAAACCCAGCCCTTCCTGAGCGGTGATGCCGATAAGAATGGCGCGCAGAACGCCATCAAGCTCATGAACGGTCAGGTAGGCGTTGTTCATCGTCCGGCCCAGACGATAGAGAAACTGCCGTTCATCGGCAAAACCCTGTAAGGTTCTTTGGAAGCGCCGGTTTTCGATGACCAGCCGGCGTTTGGTCAGCGTAGCGGTGATGGCCTTGTCGAGCAGTTCCTGTGACAGCGGTTTGGTCAAATAATCGTCGGCGCCGGCCCGAATGCAGGCCAAGGCCATTTCCAGGTCGGCGCTGGCCGTGATCATGACGATGCCCAAATCAGGGTCGCGTTCGGCGAGCGTTTGCAAAAGGTCGGTGCCGCTGCGGTCCGGCAGGTTGATGTCGAGAAACACCAGGGCGATTTTTTCGCGGTCAAAAAGCGCGAACAAGTCCTCGGCGGTATGGCAGCCGCGGGCCGGAAAACCGAGAAGTGACAGACGGCGGGTGAGGATATGGACAATTTCCGGCGCGTCATCGACGACGGCGATTACTTCACCATCATCGAGCAGACCGCCGGAGGCGATGCCGCCGGGCACGTCAGTGAAACGAAATTTAACCATGGAATGCCATCACCGGGCGACGCCTCGCGCATAGGAAGGGAAATGGTAAATTGTTCGTCCCGCGAAACCGACAATACTGTATAATGCCGCCCAATTCTCGCAATATTCTTCCGCTGTCCATCCCAACCTGAAACGAGAGACGACGTGCCAGCGAGCCTTGAAGACATTTTCGCCGAAAACGGCCTGTTGGCGGGGCACCTCGCTCGTTACGAACAACGATCGGGCCAGCGGCAAATGGCCGAGGCGGCGCTTGCCGCCTTCCTGAACAATGTCCCCGAAGGCCAGGAAAATGTCCTCGTCGTCGAAGCCGAAACCGGCATCGGCAAAACCATGGCCTACTGCCTGCCGGCGATCCTGTCAGAAAAGAAGGTAATAATCTCGACCGCCACCATCAACCTGCAAGACCAGATCATCGGTAAGGATATTCCCCTGCTGGAACGGGTGCTGGCGCAGCCGGTCAAAGCAATTTGCCTGAAAGGCCGGCAGAATTATCTCTGCCTCTACCGCTGGTTTCAGCACGCCAGCCTGACACCGGCGGGCGACGCCGAGGTGGCGCGGATCGGCGCCTGGCTGAAAACCACCGAATTCGCCGACCGCGCCGAACTGGGCTGGCTCGGCGATCATTCACCGCTATGGGCAAAAATCTCGGCGCAGGCCAACCAATGCCTGGGCAACGACTGCCCGGAGGCAGCCGACTGCTTCTTGCAGCGGGTCAGACGGGCGGCGGCGCAAGCTCGCATCATCGTCGTCAACCACCACTTGTTTTTCTCCGACCTGGCTTTGCGCCGCGACGGTCACGCCGAGGTCATCCCACGCTACCAGTGCGTGGTCTTCGACGAGGCCCATCACCTGGAGGCGGTGGCTGGCGCCTACTTCGGCTACGCCTTCAGCCAGTATCAGCTTTTGGATCTTCTGGCCGATATGGAGCGGCAGGCGAAAACCGGCGACAATCCGTCGCAGACGCCGACCGTCACCGCCTTGACCGCGAGCCTCGGCAAACGCGGCGAGCGTTTCTTCGCCTTTTTCCCGCCGGAGCGGGGCCGCTATCCTCTCGATCCTTTTATCGCCAAATTGTCGGACTCGGCTGGCCTGAAGACGGCGGCGGACGAGCTGGCCGTGGGTTTGCAAGCGGCGGCGGACGATTTGGCGGCGCTGGAACCAGGAGAAATATGGAATCTTTTGGCCAAACGCTGTCAGGAACTGGCCTCCCGCCTACGCCAGCTCATCGGTGACGAAGAACCGCGCGACGCCAATTATGTCTATTGGTACGAGCGGCGTGAGCGCACGGTGTCGCTGGCAGCCACGCCGATTCTCGTCGCCTCCCAGTTGCAACTGCATCTGTATGAAAAGACCGAGGCGGTGCTGCTCACCTCGGCGACGCTGTCGGCGGCGGGCGATTTTTTCTTTATCAAAAGCCGGCTCGGCCTGCCGGATAACACCGTTTTCGCGCGCTTCGCCTCGCCGTTTGATTATAAAAGCCGCAGCCTGCTCTACATCCCGGCGACAGGTTTCCCGGAACCGAATGCGCCCTCGTTCACGCGGGCGGCTGGCCAGGAATGCCTGAAATTGCTCAAGGCCAGCGACGGTCGGGCGCTCTTGCTCTTCACCAGTTTGAAAAGCATGGATCAGGTGGCCGAGATGCTGCGCGGCCAGCTCGATTACCCGCTGCTGGTTCAGGGCGAAGCCGCACGGCGGCAGTTGCTCGCCACCTTCAAAAAAGATGCGCGCTCGGTGCTCTTGGCCGTGGCCAGTTTCTGGGAAGGCGTCGATGTGCCCGGCGACGCGCTGCGGCTGGTGATCATCGACAAGCTGCCGTTCGAGGTGCCAACCGACCCGGTGTTGCAGGCGCGGATCAGCCAAATCAACGAGGACGGCGGCAACGCCTTCTTCAGCCTGCAAATCCCGAAAGCCATCCTCAGCCTGCGCCAGGGCGTTGGCCGCCTGATGCGTCAGGCCGACGACTGGGGCGTAATGGCCGTGCTCGACCCGCGCCTGTTCACCAAGGGCTATGGCCGCCAGTTTCGCGCCAGCCTGCCGCCAGCTCCCGTGGTTCGGGATGTGGCGGCGGTGAAAAAATTTTTTGAAAAATATCAAAGTAGCAAATGAATACCCTGAAACAACAGCTAGCGCCGGAGGTCGCCCGCATCGAGGCGGCCATCGAAACCGACCTGACCCTGATCGAACACGACATCGACCCCTATTTGCACGAGATTGTCAGCTACGGCATGCACGGCGGCGGCAAACGCATCCGTCCACTGCTCGTCGCCCTCTGCGGGCGGCTGTGTGGCTGCGACAGCGCTGACCTGTACCGGCTGGCCATCGCCTTTGAATATCTGCACAACGCCACCCTCTTCCATGACGATGTCATCGACCAGGCGGCAACCCGGCGTGGCCGCGAGGCCATTTGGCGGCACTTCGGCATGGCGGCGGCCATCCTGGCCGGAGATTTTCTCCATTCCCACTCGATGAACCTGGTCGGGCAACTGACCGGCAAAGAGGGCATGGCGATATTCTCCACCGCCTCGCGCAAGATGTCCGACGGCGAATTTTTGCAACTGCGCCGCGCCGGACATTTTCAGCCGGGCCGCGACGAATATTTTTTCATCATCGAGGGTAAAACCGCGCATCTGATCGCCGCCTGCTGCGCCGTCGGCGCCCTGTTCGCCGGGGCCGCGCCGGAACGGATCGAGGCCCTGCGTCAATACGGCCTGCGTCTCGGCCTGGCCTTTCAGATCGTCGATGATATTCTCGATTACGCCGGCGACAGCGCCGTCACCGGCAAAAAAACCGGCGCCGACCTGGCCGAAGGCAAAATGACCCTGCCGCTGATTGTGCTCATGGAACAGGCCGATGACCCGGAGAAAATCCGCGCCTTGCTGGCCGCCAGCGACAACGAAAAAAAATTTGCCGCCATTTTAGAACAAATGCGTCGCCATGACACTCTCGCTATATGCCAGGAAATCACGCGGCAAACCCGCGACGCCTGCCTCGCTGCCCTAACACCTTTTGCGGATTTTGGCGATGAGAATCTGGAAATTCTACGCTCCCTTGCTTTTTTTGTAACCGACCGGCAAAATTAAGAAAATATTTTCGCTGACCATTCGTTGTCTTTTGATGGAGGTTTTGCATGACTGTTGCTATGACTGTGGCCGATGTCCGTCTGTGTGTGGTTGGTCTTGGTTATGTCGGTTTGCCGCTGGCCGTCGAATTCGGCAAAAAAATTCCAACCATCGGCTTCGATCTCAACGCCGCCCGCGTCGCCGAATTGCAAAAAGGCGTCGATTCGACACTGGAAGTGGACGCGGACGAGCTGAAAATGGCGACGCATCTAAGCTACGCCACGACAAAAGAAGACATCGCCCACTGCAACACCTTCATCGTCGCCGTGCCGACGCCAATCGATGCCGCCAAACTGCCGGACTTCACGCCGCTGGTCGGCGCCTCGACTACCGTTGGCCAGGTACTGAAAAAAGGCGATGTGGTCATCTATGAATCGACGGTCTATCCCGGCGCCACCGAAGAGGTCTGCGTGCCGATCCTCGAACGGGAGTCAAATCTGACCTTCAACCGTGATTTTTTCTGCGGCTACAGCCCGGAGCGCATCAACCCCGGCGATAAAGAGCACCGGCTGCCGACCATCGTCAAAATCACCTCCGGTTCGACGCCGGCAGCGGCCAAATTCGTCAACGAACTGTACGGCGCCGTCATCACCGCCGGCACCTTTGCCGCCAGCTCGATCAAGGTTGCCGAAGCGGCCAAGGTCATCGAAAACACCCAGCGCGATGTCAACATCGCCTTGGTCAACGAACTGGCGCTGATCTTCAACCGCCTCGGCATTAACACCCTGGAGGTGCTGGAAGCCGCCGGCACCAAATGGAATTTTCTGCCCTTCCGCCCCGGTCTGGTCGGCGGCCACTGCATCGGCGTCGATCCCTACTACCTCACCTACAAAGCCCAGCAGGTGGACTACCATCCGGAGATGATCCTGGCCGGACGGCGGCTCAACGACCATATGGGCCAGTATGTCGCCAGCCAGTTTGTCAAGCTGCTGTTGAAAAAGCACGGCGCCGTCCGTCAGGCCCGCGCCCTGATCCTCGGCCTGACCTTCAAGGAAAACTGCCCGGACCTGCGTAACACCAAGGTGGTGGATATTATCGCCGAGCTGGCCGAATACGGCATCGAAGCCGAGGTCTACGACCCCTGGGTCAAAGCCGAAGATGCCTGGCATGAATACAAAGTAAAAACCATCGCCGCCCCGGAAAAGGGCCGCTACCAGGGCGTAATCATCGCCGTCGCCCACGAACAGTTCCGCACCCTGACCGCCGCCGACATCCGTTCCTACTGCACGGAAAACTCCGTCATCTATGACGTGAAGAATATGCTGCCGAGGCATGAAGTGGATGGGGGGTTGTGAAATTTTTTCAAGTAGCGCGTCATTACCTGTTTTCCCGGCACCAATCGAAGGCGTTTTGAAACATTTTCAACCACGGCGAGACGGCGAGACTCTTCATTTCTTCCGGCAGCCAGTGCGTCTGCCAGGGTAAAAAGCAGCGCTCCGGATGCGGCATGACCGCCAGATGCCTACCGTCGGCGGAGCACAGTCCGGCGATGCCGCCCGGCGAGCCGTTGGGGTTGAAGGGATAGATTTCCGTCGGCTGGCCGAAGTCATCGACGTAGAACATCGGCATCTGGCCACCAGCCGCCAAACGCTCCCGCAGCGATTCATCGGGGAAGAGCAGCCGCCCCTCGCCATGATCGACGTGGATGCCGAAAACCATGTCCTCCATACCGGAGAACATCATGGCCCGGCTCCCCGCGATTTTCACCGTTGTCCAGCGTGACTCGAAGCGCCCGGAACGGTTGTGGACGAAACGCGGCTGCTTTTCCGGCGCCAGGCCCAATGCCGGCACCCAACCTAAAAGCCCAAACAACTGGCAGCCGTTGCAAACACCCAAAGTAAAGGTGTCCGGGCGCTGGTAAAATTCCGTGAACATCGCCGCCAACCGGTCATTGAAGCGGATGGTCGCCGCCCAGCCCTTGGCCGATTCCGGCACGTCGGCGTAGGCGAAGCCGCCGACCGCCGCCAAACCACGAAATTGATCGAGACCGATTTTACCGGCCAGGAGGTCTTGCATACAGACATCCCAGGGTTCAAAGCCGGCCTGATAAAAAGCGGCGGCCATTTCCCGGTCGGAATTCGAGCCTTCCTCGCGCAAGATGGCCACCTTCGGCTTGTCAGCTACCGCGAGAATGGCTGGCGCCGTTGGCGTCGGGGTAAAAGGCAGATGATAACGGGGATTTATGCGCGCGAAGATGGCCGCATGTTCCTCGTTGGCACAGTCCGGGTTGATTTGCAAGCGCTCCAATTGGTGGCTGGTCTCTTCCCAAATGGCCCGCAGCCGTGGCATCGAGGCGTCAAGCGTCGGCTGGCCGGAGACGGCGAGGCGGATTTCCTGTTCGGCGATGCTTTGCCCCAGATACTGAAAAGGCAGCCGCGCCGCCATAAGCAGTTCTTCCACCTGCTCGCGGCTGGCGGTCGAGCAGGCGACGACCAGGCCTAGCTCCTCGGCAAAGAAGGCGGCAACGGCATCATCGGCATTGAGGCTGAGGTCGAGACCGCAGTTGCCGGCAAAGGCCATTTCGAGCAGCGTGACGATAAGGCCACCATCCGAGCGGTCATGCCCGGCGGTGATCAGGCCCCGCGCCAGCATTTCCTGAACCACCCAGAAACCAGCCTTGAGCAGTTCGCCGTCAGCTTCAGGGCAGGCATCGCCCAATTGACCATAGACTTGGGCCAGGGCACTGCCACCGAGGCGATTCTTGCCGTCCGCCACGTCGAGAAAATAAAGATGATCGCCGGCGTTTTTAATATCCGGCGTCACTTTGACCGTAATGTCGGCCATGGCGGCGTACAGTGAAATCACCAACTGGCGCGGCGATTTAACGGTTTCATCGCCGACTTTTGTCGCCATCGACAGGCTGTCCTTGCCGCCATCAACGGCGACACCGACGGCTTTCATCAATGAGGCCATGGCGAGGGCGGCATCGTACAGCGCCGCGCCCTCGCCTTGCAGCTTCGGCGCCCACATCCAGTTGGCCGAACATTTCACCCGCTTGAGACCCGCGATTTTGGCAAAGGCCAGATTAGTCAGGGCCTCGCCAACGGCCATGGTGGCGCCCGCCGCTGGGTCAAGAATCATTTTGAACGCCTGCTCGCCGATGGATGAAGCGATACCGGTCAGGCCGAAGTGGCTCTGCGCCACCACCGCCAAATCGGCGACTGTCAGTTGCAGTGGGCCGCAACACTGTTGCTGGGCGATAAGGCCGGTAACGGCGCGGTCAACTTTATTGGTCAGGAAGCGTTTCGAGCCGACCGACACCAGGCGCAGCACGCGATCGAGGTGATCGAGGATAGAAACTTCCGGCAGTTGCAGCGGCGTATTGGCTGTGGTGTGGTGTTGGTCGTAAAAGGTTTTTTGCGGGATTTTTCCGAGCAGATCCGGCAGATCAATTTCGACCGGCGTCGTGTTATCGTGGCTGTCGCGGACGACAAAGCGCAGGTCGCCGCTCACTGCACCCAAAACTTCACAGGCGACCTTTTCGCGGGCGCAGATGTCCTGAAAAGCGGCCAGGTTTTCCGGGCGCAGCAGCAGGCCGCAGCGTTCCTGGTATTCGGCAACGTAGATTTCGAGAACCGACATGGTCGGGTCGCCGACGCGGATCTGGCGGATATCGACATAGCCACCGGATTTTTCCACCAGTTCCTTCAAGACATTGGCCGGGCCACCGGCGCCTTGGTCGTGAATCACCTCGATCGGGCTTGTGCCGCCCATCTCGTTGCAGGCGCGGATGACGCGATTCATCTTCTGCTCCATTTCCGCGTCGCCGCGCTGCACGGCGTTGAAGTCGAGTTCCGAGGCGTTTTCCCCCTGCAACATGCTCGACGCCGCGCCGCCGCCAAAGCCGACACGGTAGGC
>Ga0209629_10000145_pt1 | contig 33646 bp, 23 predicted proteins | sample TergutCu122P5_FD_187286 | JGI IMG/M metagenome (GOLD analysis project Ga0209629, IMG submission 187286) | Cubitermes ugandensis P5 segment gut microbial communities from Kakamega Forest, Kenya - Cu122 P5 (SPAdes) (version 2) | ecosystem: Host-associated > Arthropoda: Insects > Digestive system...
ATGTTGTTCCAATTTCTCCCGTAGCATTTGTCGGGGGGAAAATTCGTCTTCAATGATGATGATGCGAGTCATGTTTATCAATTTATGTAGGTGTAATCCAATGGTATTTCCACTGAAAACACGGTTCCAATCGGTTTCCCGTCTTTAAACAAATCGTTGACTTGTCGATTGATTTTTTCCCGATTGAACCGGTTGTAAATATCGATTTGCCGGTTGAGGATAGAAAGCCCTTGTTTTGAACTGTGTAATTGTGGATTTTGAGCGGCATACTCACGTCCGACGCCGTTGTCTTCCACGCTGACACATACCTTGCTATCGTGTTGCGAAACGTGAATGTTTAATAATCCTCCCGATTTCAAAGGCATCAATCCGTGTTTGACGGCATTCTCGCAATAAGTATGGAGTATCATGTTGGGCAGTTGCACGTTTTCATCCACACCTTCTTCCACGTCGATTTTGAAGTCGAATTTGTCTAAGAACCTTATCTTTTCCAGATTGAGATACATTTTCACGTATGTCAATTCTTCAGTAAGCGGACGGGCAGCTTTGTCCACATCGCTCAGGGTTTTAAAAGTAAAATCGGAATAAATTCCCAAGATATGCATGGCTTCTTCTTTTGTACGATTGGCGATGTAATATTCGATGGCAGCCATTACGTTGGCGTTGAAGTGCGGAATGGCTTTCAGCCGGATACTGCTAATACGCAGTTCATTAAGCTCTTTTTCCGTATGAAGTTTTTCCAAAAGCGCTTTATTTTTTCTGCGTTGGACGGAAAGCGCTATTCCGGCGCTTGCGAGCATCAGGATAGCTATACAAGTAACAAGAAACCATGCGGTTTCCCAAAAAGCGGGCTTGATGGAGAATGCAAATGATTGGGTTTCGCAACGCGATTCGTCTGTCCCTGCATCAGCATAAATCTCAAACACATAATTGCCGGGTGGAAGATTATTGAAAGTGATTTCACATTGCTTTACCGGCTCGCTCCAGTCATCTTGAAAACCTTTCAGACGATACCGATAGCGCACCTGATCGGGATTTGAATAACACAATCCGGTAAATGAAAAGCGCAAATTACATTGATTGTGCTGCAATCTTACCCCATTTTCTATATTGTGACGGTTGATAGAGTTACCTGAAAATTGCACCGAAGTAATGTAAAGCGTCGGAACGTAAAAACGTTTTATAAACTGTGAAGGATTGAATTTTAATACATTCGGACCTTGCGCCGCCATCCAAATATTACCGTCGTAATCTTCGGTCATGGTATTCCATGAAGGTTCGCCGCTCGAATAGCCGTTGGTGTAATCATAGTTCACTACCTTTTTAGTTGTCGAGTCGATGATTTTTACGCCTGCATTATCGGAAATAACGATTAAATTATTGTGCGTGCAGCACAAATTACCGATAACAATGTTAGGAAATTCCATAAACAATTGCAACGAGTCGCCGTTGGCGAAATAAATATGACTTTCGGCGGCAATCCAAATGCGTCCTGTCGGGTCTTTATCAGAAGTCCCTGCATTCATGGTGTTTTCGTTGAAAAAGTAAAGGCTGTCGGTAGCGCCAATACAGCAAATGCCTTTATGTCCGCCAATCCATAAACGTTCTTGGTTGTCTGCTTGCATGGTATAAATAGTAGGTTGTCCGATATTGGATTGCAAAATGGTTCGCAACAAATTTCCGTCATTGTCCATTATTGCAATCTTGTTCCAGCCTCCAATGGCAAATTTCCTGTCGTTCAAACGGCAGGACGCCACATGATAAATGTCTGCCGGAACATTGATCCAACGGCTCTTGTTATTTTTATATCGTAAAATATCGGTGAAAGATGTAAAATAAATGGCGTCGTTGATTTGAATCGAACGATAGGAAAACCCATTAGCTGTTCCATCAGGTAGTGACGGGTATGGAATTTCCGTCGATTTATCATTTTTAAAATGAATGAGTTTTCCGCCGGCTGTGGCAAAATATAATTCATCGGGCCCAATCGGTACAATGGAATACACAAGGTCGGCGTTTTGCGCATTCACTTTGTAAGTCATGCAATCTAACTTGAAGAAATTGTAAATGCCTTGACGTGAGGTAAGCCAAAGATTTCCTTCCCTATCGAACAGTAACGATCGTGGAATGTTGATGTTGTCGATGATCGTTTCAAAACGGTCGTTTCGGTAGCGATGAACGCTTTTGTTGTCGCGGATAATGAGGTTGCCGTCGGCATCGATGGCAGTAAAAATATCTTCGTCGCTGTTGATTGCCGGTGCGTCGATGGCTTTTGGAAATTTTAAACGTGGCGTTATTTTAGAAGGAGTTAAGGTCCATACTCCTTCAAAGCCGATGGCAAGAAGTTCTCCATTGTATTTCAGGAAACGGTTTACTAAAATATTATCAAATTTGTTCTGTTCCTTGCCGTCTGCGCTTACCACATGGATTTGTTTGTCTTGCGTAGGGATGTAAAACAATTGCGCTTCCGTGTCATAATAGATACTTTGTCCGAATGCCATTTCGGCAAGCAAAGGATGGCTGAAACATTCAATTAAAGTATCTTTTTCAAAATGGAACAGCGCCGGTTGTTTTGTATTACGTTTAATGTAAAGGCTGTATTCTTTTGGGAGTCCGGGCGATTTGTCCACGCAATAGTTCAGATTATCGTCTTTGAATACCCGGCGTAAACTATCGATTTTCACGTTAAGTAAATAAATGTAATGATAGCCGTAGAAGATTATTTCGCCTCGTTCATTTTCTTCTATTTTATTAATAGGTAGTGATTTATTTGAAAGATAGGTTTTAAACGTATGCCCATCGAAACAAGTGGCCCCATGTTCTGTCCCGAACCATAAAAAACCGCGAGAATCTTGAAATGCACATTCAACCACTTCGGTAGGCAGTCCGTCGGGAATACCGTAATGGCGATGATTGTATTCGGATGTAACAAGAGGTTGAGAAATGATCGATTTACATTCAAATAATAAGATCAAATAAAGTATTATTTTACTTGTAACTGCTGCTCGTTTATTTATGGTATTTCTTTTTATCATTACCGATTTTTTAAATACAAAGATACGGTATTTACATATAAATAGTTTATAGATTTTTGTTTTTTCCACCAAATGGTATCCGGCATCCACAAAATAGTTGTTTTTATCCACAAACCGGAAAAAGTTTTTATTTATATTTGTACTGTAATTCCTAACAGATAATAATTATGTATGAAAGCTCTTGTATTGGAAGAATATAACAGATTGGTTTACAGGGATGTTGAGAACCCGCAACCACAACCGGATGAAGTGCTGATCCGTGTGAAAGCTTGTGGTATATGTGGTAGTGATGTACATGGCATGGATGGTAGCACCGGACGTAGACAGCCACCGCTCATCATGGGTCACGAAGCCTCCGGAATCATCGAAAAAACCGGAAAAGGTGTTAGCCTCTGGAATGCAGGTGACAGGGTTACTTTCGATTCCACGGTTTATCCTTTGAACGATTGGTTCACACTCAAAGGACGTTACAACCTCAGTGAAGGGCGCGAAGTTGTTGGCGTATCGCCCATAGAATATAAACGGCATGGAGCGTATGCAGAATATTTGGTCATACCGGAGCATATTCTTTATAAAATACCGGATAATGTGAGTTTTGAACAGGCGGCAATGGTTGAACCTGCGGCAGTTGCTATGCATGCTGTGCGGATTTCAGGAATAAAAGCGGGTGATAGTGCTGTGGTTGTTGGAAGTGGAATGATTGGCGCTTTTATTGTCGCCATGCTAAAAACAGCCGGCGCTACTCCTGTGATTGCTGTTGATGTGGACGACGAAAAGCTCAAAATGGCTGCCAAATATGGCGCTGGAATCACTATCAATTCTAATAATCGGTCTGCTGCCGAAATGATCAGAAAACATACGAAAGGTCGTGGCGCTGACTTTGGCTTTGAAGCTGTCGGTATATCTGCGACCGTAAATCTTCTAATCGATTCGATACGGAAGGGGGCAACCGCTGTATTAGTCGGGAATCTGACGCCAATCATCGATTTTCCTTTGCAAAAAGTGGTTACTTCCGAAATAAAAATACAAGGCAGTTGCGCCATTTGCGGCGAATACGAAAATGTTCTCGACATGATTGCCGGCGGATTACTTCGAGTCGATGATATGATATCGGCAGTAGCTCCATTAAGCGAAGGCCCTGAATGGTTCCGAAAACTCTATCATAAAGAAGGTAATTTCAATAAAATAATTCTCACCCCCTGAAACTATATTATAATAATGAAAACCTACAAAATTGCTATTATCGGATGTGGTAAAGTCGCTCATCTTCATGCTAAAGCCATCAAGAATATTTCAAATGCAAAGCTCACTGCTGTCTGGAACAGACAGTACAAAGAATCGGTCGAAAATTTTACCGTCCAATTTAACGCCAAATTTTACGACAATATTGCTATCATGATCCATGAAAACGATATTGATCTTGCGATTGTTTGTACTCCTCATCCTTTCCATAAGGATGTTGCAATTGAAGCGGCAAGAGCAGGCGCAAATGTCTTGGTTGAAAAACCGCTTGCTTCAACGCTTGAAGATTGCGATGCAATCATTAATGAGTGTAAAAATGCCGGGGTTCGGCTCGGCGTTATAAGTCAACGCCGGTGGTACGCACCTGTGCAGCGAATACGCCAAGCCATTGATGCCGGTAAGATTGGAACACCGGTATTGGGAACTGTCAATATGCTTGGTTGGCGCGATCGAGCGTATTACGACAGCGATCCATGGCGTGGAACCTGGGATATGGAAGGTGGAGGCGTATTGGTGAATCAAGCGCCGCATCAATTGGATATCCTTCTTTGGTATATGGGTGAAATAGATGAAGTATATGGTATTTGGAGCAACTTGAATCATCCTTATATTGAGGTAGAAGACACGGCATTAGCCATCATTAAGTTCAAAAACGGGGGAATAGGTAACATCATCGTAAGCAATTCCCAAAAGCCGGGAATATATGGAAAGGTGCAGATACATGGCAGTAACGGCGCTTCGGTAGGCGTGCAAACCGATGGAGGCGCCATGTTTATAGCCGGGATGTCGTCGGTACTTGAACCGCCGGTGAATGACTTGTGGACGGTTCCCGGTGAGGAAGAAATGCTTAAGGATTGGGTACGCGAAGATAGCGAATTGTTTGAGCGAATCGACCCAACGGTATATTATATAGAACGGCAACTTGAGGATTTTATGCAGGCGCTCGACGAAAATCGGGAACCTTTGGTTACCGGGACAATTGGTCGCAAAACCGTGGAACTTTTTACAGCCATTTATCGATCCACGCGCGACCATGCTCCCGTAAAATTTCCACTCAAATTTGAAAATACAGTTGATATGGATGGAAGATTGCATTGAAAATAACTGAGGTATAATATAACAGGATTTCTTATTATCTTTGCATTCAAATGTCTGCATTAAAACTATATAAAGCCTCGGCAGGTTCCGGTAAAACCTATACATTAGCCCTCGAATATATTAAAGAGTTGCTAATAGGTGAGAGTGATACGTATCGTCATATTTTAGCGGTTACTTTTACCAAAGACGCTACCGGCGAAATGAAGGAACGAATTTTGTCCGATTTATACGGTTTAGCTTTTAAAACCGAAGACTCCAAAAAATTCCTCGATTCTATCAAAGAAGCCTTGAAAGAGGCAGGAAGATCCATGGATGAATCCATGATTCGCAAAAAAGCCGGCGAGTCTTTAAATACCATTATCCACGATTACAGTCGTTTGTATATTACTACCATCGACAGTTTTTTTCAAAAAGTTCTCCGTAATTTGGCAAGGGAATTAGGAAGAAGTTCAAAATTCAACATTGAAATGAATTCCGCCGGAATCCGCTTGGAAGCTGTTAACCGCATGATTGAAAATGCACATCAAGACACTCGACTTCTTCAATGGTTGACTACTTATGTTGAAAACAAATTAGAACATGATGGCAATTGGCGATTTAAAGAAGATGTATATCGTTTCAGCGAATGCATTTACGACGAATTTTTTCAGGAACACGAAACGGTTTTACGGGATCAATTAAATGAAAATCAAACGATTTTCAGCGATCTGATGAAATATCATTTTTCCTTTTTACAAAAATACAAAGCGTTTTTTAAGGAAACCTACCGGAAAGCAATTGATTTATTAATTTCAAATCAATTAGATACGGATGATTTTATCCAAAAAGGAACCGTATTTAAATTTTGGAAAAGTTTAGCAGAAAATCAAAAGGGAGATATTGGAAAGACCATCGGGAAAATGTTAGAAGAACCGGAAAGTTGGACGACAAAAACCAACAAACGTAGAAACGACATTATAGCGCTTGCTGAAAATCATCTGATGGATTTGCTATCAGATACAGTTGATATAATGCAAAAGCAGGATGCCTCCGAATTGATTTTAGGAAATATTCATCAATTGGGTTTAATTTGGTATATTACAGAAGAAATCAGTTCCATCAATGCCGAAAACAATAGTTTCATACTGTCCGACACTGCCTTGTTTCTTCACCGGATGATTGATTCATCCGATACGCCGTTTATCTTTGAGAAAATTGGTGCGGAAATCCGACATGTCATGATCGACGAGTTTCAAGATACTTCACGATTACAATGGAGCAATTTCAAAGTATTATTATCCGATATTCTTGCCAATGATCGCTTTAGTATGATTGTAGGCGACGTAAAGCAGTCGATATACCGTTGGAGGAACGGCGATTGGCGAATATTGAATAAAATAAATAACCTATTGGCTGTTCAAGAGAAGTCGCTGGATTCCAATTATCGAAGTAAGAAACAAATCATCTCATTCAATAATTCTTTTTTTACGGAAGCAGGAAGGGTGTTAGATGAAAAATACAGAAATGAATTATTTCCCACTTCTCTTCATTCGCCTTTTTCATTGGTTTATAGCGAAAAACAAGTTTCTCAGAAAACCCCTGAAATAGAAAACAAAGGATATGTGAGCGTTGATTTTTTACAAGACGAAGAAATCGAAAAATACAATGAAGTGGTTTTATCAACCCTTCTTAAAAAAATACAACTTTTGCAAACAGCCGGCATTCAAGCAAGAGAACTATGTATTTTAGTGAATAGAAATGTACAAATCCGGTGGATCGCCGACTATTTTTCATCTCAAAAAGCGAATTATCCGGAATTAGCTGCCGATAATTATTTGGATATCGTGTCCAACGAAGCCTTCCGCTTGAATTCATCTCTATCGCTGAAAATCATTATCGAAGCGCTTAAAATTCTCGCCTTTCCCAATGACTCAGTAAATAAAGCTAATTTGGAGTATCTTTTACATCCTCTTCCCTCATCGCCTGCTCTAAATAGGAAAGAGGTTGAAGTAATGCCCATGCTCGAACTCATTTCTTACCTTTATCGCTTCTATGGTTTAGAAAGAATCGAAGGGCAATCGGCTTATCTTTTTTTCTTTTTTGATGCGCTAACGGATTACTTGAAAAATAATTCCCCCGACATTCAATCGTTTTTATCCTATTGGGAAGATGAATTATCATTGAAAACCATTCCGGTTGGAGAAGGCATCAAAGGCATTCGCGCCTTAACTATTCACAAGGCGAAAGGATTACAGTTTCATACGGTTCTCATTCCTTATTGTAATTGGGAATTGAATCCGAAAAAGAATCCCATTGTGTGGTGCGGCCGTAAGGAGGGATTTTACGATTTAGAACTTCTTCCGGTCAGTTATTCCGAAAAAATGAAAAATACAGTTTTTTCTGAAGAATATAGCAACGAAACTTCACTTTCATGGTTAGATAATCTGAACCTTCTGTATGTTGCGTTTACTCGGGCAGAACAAAATCTGATTATTTTAGGGAAAAGTAAAAAACAATTATCATCGCTCGAAAACATTAAAAACGTTTCTGATTTGCTGCAATGGATAACTCCTAAATTGAACGCCGATTGGAAAAGCGATTCCGGACATTATGAGACAGGCGTTTTAACAAACATTCGCAAAACGAAAGAAGAAACAACGAATCCCTTGAAACAAACCCCTCCGCCATTGTATGTCGATTTTGTATCCGGTGAGTTTTCAAAAGGAAAATCTATTTTTAAACAGTCGAATCAGTCTCGTGAATTTATCGATTCCGATTCTCCGGAGAGAGAGAAATACATCACGCATGGGAACATCATGCATGCGCTTTTTGCTGCAATTCATACACCGAATGATATCGACAAAGCAGTTGAACGTTTAATTTCAGATGGTTTGATTCTTCCGGAGGAAAAAGATGCTTATAATAATCAAATCCGGTCTTATATCCGAAATCCGCAAGTGAAAGACTGGTTTTCAGGGAAATACACCGTTTATCCGGAGTTTTCTATCATCGTAAAAGAAAAAGGGATGGTAACTACAAAACGCCCCGATCGCATCCTTCTTTCGAATGATGAATCCCTTGTTATTGATTATAAATTCGGTGACCCACATCCTGCGCATGAAAAGCAAATGCATGAATATCTAACGCTTTTGCAATCGATGAATTATCAGAAGGTAGAAGGATACCTGTGGTATGTGGAGAAGGGAGATATTCAAAAAATAACAAATTAATTATTAAATTTTAATTATTAAATTTTAATAATCAAATTTTAATAATCAAATTTTAATAATCAAAATATAATATGTACCTTTGCAATAAAAAACATTACAATGAAGAATCCGTTTTTGTTAAAGGGGTATATATCAGCAGAATACTTTTGCGACCGCAAAAAAGAAACGGCAGAACTAACACGATTTGTCTCAAACGATAATAATGTTATTCTCGTTTCTTTTCGACGGATGGGGAAAACAGGCTTGATAGAGCATTGTTTTCGGCAAAAAGAAATCTCGAAAAATTACTACACATTTTATGTAGATATTTACGCCACTCATAATTTGCAGGAGTTTGTATATAAACTCGGTAAAGAAATTTTCGAGCGTTTAAAGCCGCGAGGAAAAAAGTTTGTAGATAATTTTTTCGCCGTTATTTCTTCTTTACGACCTGCTTTTAAGCTTGACGAGAGAACAGGAACTCCTGTTTTTGATATTGGTATTAGTGAAATTCGCTCAGCGGAGATTACTTTAGAGGAAATTTTTAAATACCTCAACACATCCGATAAACCCTGCATTGTCGCAATTGATGAGTTTCAGCAAATCGCAAAATATCCTGAAAAAAATATTGAGGCAATCCTTCGTACCCACATTCAAAAAACCACAAAAACAACTTTCATATTTTCAGGAAGTCAAAGGCATATTTTGTATAATATGTTCTTTTCCGCTTCTCGACCGTTTTATCAAAGCGCTGTTTTACAATTACTTGAAGCTATTAACAGAAAAGAATACGTACATTTTGCCGACAAACATTTCCGCAAAGCAGGGAAAAAAGTAGATATTTCTTTTATTGAACGCAGTTACGATTTATTTGAAGGACATACTTTTTATGTACAAGCAATTATGAATCAACTGTTTTCTGAACTTGACGAAAAGGAAGAATGTAGCGAAAAAATATTTACGGGAGCGGTTCGAAATCGAATTTTTTCGTATGAAACTTTATTTTCGGAAATTCTAAATCTTTTACCTGAAAGGCAGAAAGAAGTACTTTACGCTGTTGCAAAAGAAGGTAAGGTACAAAATATTACGTCAGGAGAGTTTGTCAAAAAATATTCCCTCCGGTCGGCCGCTTCAACCCAAACCGCTGTTCGACAACTTCTTGAAAAAGAAATTTTTACTCGTGACGGAAATATTTACTTGGTTTATGATCGTTTTTTCGGTTTATGGCTGCAATCCTATTACGGTACAGGTAGCAGTCTTCTAAATATATAATAATCAAGTTTTTCAACAAAAAATGGGATAAAACAAAAGGACGCTTGAAAATTGTTCCAAACGCCCTTTACTCTCTTGCGAAATCTTTTTTAAGCAATGGTGATTGATTTAGTTTCTTCAGCGATCGGTTTGAGTTTCCTTGGGATTTCAACCGTTAAGATGCCATTTTCATACGATGCGCTAATAGTTTCCTTATCAACATCATCCGGTAAAGTAAGTGTTTTTACGAACTGGGAATAGGCAAATTCTTTCCTCAAGTAACGCTCTTGATTTTCTTCTGCTTCGGTCTTCTTCTCAGCTGAGATAACCAATTGATGTTCTTTGTTTATGTCAACTTTGAAATTTTCTTTTGCCATGCCCGGTACTGCCAATTCTACGCGAAAACCATTTTCCTTTTCCAAGATATTCAAAGCCGGGGTAGTTATTGTCCGTTGACCACCAAATACGCTATCGTTAAACCAATCGTTAAACAAAATTTCCGGTAACCATGCCTGAGTTTTTCTAATCGGTAACATTTTAAAATCCTCCTATTTTTTAATTAAACAATTTTTATTTTTATCAAAGAATAAGCAATCTTTGTACCGATACAAAAAGCATAAAAATATAAGTCAAAATGGCATGTTTTTCTGAAAAACTCTTAAGAAATGATTGAACTGTAAGACAAAAAGGCAGGTTTGTCATCGAATACTTCTTTAACCGTTAAGAAAAATAGATATTTGTCTTATTTGGCTTGACGTTTATACCATAAACTTCTGAATAATTGTCGAAAAGTTCGGCCTTCTCGTTTATACACTACTCCTACTCCTTGAGTTAAAGGAGATCTTGATCGATCATAATATTGATTATTGGTGACATTATAAAATTGCAAAAGCAGGTTGCCTCTCGGAGTTAATTTGTATTCGAGATTAAAATCTCCGGTAAAATTGTTGACTTCATCCGTATTATTATGATAACCCAATGTACTGTTTAATGTCAGACGATCGTTAAACAATCGAGTGGAGATGTTGACATCCATATCCACATCCGAGAAATTGGAATCCATGCTATGCAAATCCGTTCCGATTGTCCAATTATTCGACAAGACTCCTGATAATAAATTGTTTAACTGCGAAGTAATGGACGATGAAGCCAAGGAGGTCCAAATGCCGTTATTCATTGAGTTGGAATTAATCGGTAAAAAACTGCCGAATGCCAATAAATAGGCGATTTGTTTAACTTTTATTTCGTCGGAATAGATCAATCCGTCCATTTTTCGTTGAACTTCATTGGTTTGATTAGGTAAATTAATTTGGTATTTCAATTTCATATTATCTAATTTCCCGGCTGCAGTAAGGACACAATTTACAGGGATTTTCGAAGAGGTGGTAAGAGATTCGAAACTCGGATCGAGGCTTGATAAATAAGCTCGCAGACTGTATATTGCCGATAAGTCAAAGGTCGTATTCATAGGATCTCCCTGAAAATTCAGCCTTCCGCCCTGCTGAACAGAAAATGTTTTTTTTGTAATGTTTATTAATGACAAGCTACATTTACCATCCTCAATCACATAGTTTCCAAGTAAGCGGGGAACCGGGTTCGGCCAATTATAAGAGAAATCCAAAACTCCGCGACCGGTAACAATTGCAGCATCTTTTGTGTCCGGATTTATTACGGCGCCTATACTCAAGTTCTGATCAATTGACAGCGTTGCTTGAAATTTTAATGGAAGTGAAAAATCAGTTACCTCTTTCTTTATTTTATTATTATTGACTGTAATCGAATCGTTTGCTCCTTTCTCTACAAAGGTCAGCCAATTGTAACGTTCTGCTTCCAAGGTTGTTTCCGGAAGATTTATCATAATTTTGTTATTTCTTCCGTTACTTAGTTTACCTTTAATTAACCAGTCTTTATTTTGTGAAAGTATTGATAAGTTACCGTCCACTCGGATAAGTCCGTAAAAAATGCTGTCGGTTTGTTCGCTATTGTTTAGCACTAAAAAACGATTGAAATCGAGCGTCAATTTTGGAGTCAGGTTTGAAAAACGGTTGTGGCGGATAGAACCGTTAAGTTTTACATATTGATTGGTTTCATCGTAAATCATACAATTATCAAAAACAATTTGATCATTCTTTAAAGCAATAGAATCGTTCATCCGATATCGAGTGTTAAGTGTCGGAATCAGGACTGTTGCATCATTTAAATATAGCATGCCCGAAAAAACGGGATTGCTTAGTTTACCTGCAATTTTCATTTGAGCGCTCAATTCTCCCGCTAATCCGGAAAAAACATTCGGCAAATATCCGTTCAACCAGTCTAAATGGATGCCCTGTATATTGCTTGTAAAGGCAAGCGAATCTTTCTCAGGAGAAACAAAACCCGAAACAACCGATTCCGAGGCATTCGGTTGTATCCACAAAACTCGTAAAGCCAACCCTTGTCTTTCGGAGCTCCAAATGCTTCTCAATTGTAAATTTCCCACCTCATTTCCGTCAAATATCAGGTTATCGATTGTAAATTTACGAGTAAAAATAAGCGGTTTGGTCATAAGTCGAGAAAATGTAATATCTCCGGAGGCGTTTCCGGATAATGGGATTTTATTTTTTAAAGCAGATAAGATGGTTCCAATTTCAAACCGGTTGACTGTAACTCGAAGCGAATCGTCGGTGTTTTCTGAAATCACTCCGTCAAATTTAATAAATTCACTTCTCGAATGTTGTAAAGCAAAATTATCGATATCATATCTGTTATTTTCAATGGCTATTTGAGAAGGACGAATTTGGAAAACAGTGCCATTCAAAGAAATTTCTCCGGGTTTCAATGCAATTTTAATCGTGGGTTTTTCTTGATTCTTATTCGGAATAAAATTGAGCGCTGCTTCTATGTTTCCTTCCAAGTCATACTGATTCGATTTGTTTTTTATTTTTGTTTGAACAACGGTATTTTCATGATCATTGGATAAATTCAACTGAAGTCGAAGAGTATCCGATTGGGGAAAAATGCAAAAAGCGGTAATATTCAAGTTTAGATTTTTGTCTTCTGTATAATATTTTCCGATAAAAAGCGCCGAATCAGGGATGGTTGTTTCCATACCCAACAAATGGGCAATTGCATTTGTATGGCGTATCCCGATTAAGAAATCAAAATTTTCATTGTTGGAAGTTCTTTTTTTCACCGGATTATTATTGGAGCGGACTAAGCCGGGAAAAGCGTGCAGAAACGAATGAGCGATTCCTTCGAAACTAAAACTTCCTTTACCTCGTATATTCAGTGTCGGAGATCGGAAATTGATCTGTTTTTGCCGATTATCGCCGGCGGTATATGTGAACGTGATCGGCGAATCGCTGAAATCTCCTGCCGGAGTAGCCCAATGCAGATTGTCAATTACGCAGGAAGCAGTCATACGTTCCGGATCAAATCCTCGAATATCTGCGCTTAAATTTCCGGATAATTTCGAATCCGGGAATTCCGGCAATAGATTCAAAACATCCGGGCGGACACCATTGACTTGCGCTTGCAATTGTATAAATGAATTTTTCTTATCTAATCCGGCTTTTCCTTCCAAAATCACCGGCAAGCCGGGATCTTTGCTGATTAGTTCTACCGATACCGTATCGTTTGTGTATGCGGTTTTTGCCATTATATCTCGATAACTGTATCCAGAATAATCAAATTGACGTATTTCGACATGCGTCTTTGTGGTGATTTTATTCAAATCGGCGATTATCCCTTGGGAAGTTAATCGAAATGAAGCGTTACCGAAAGCGCTATCTGCGAATAATGTTTTTAAATCAAGCCTGGATAATTCCATTGCTATATCAAAGCGAATATTTCCCGAAGAAACGTTATATCCACCGGTTCCGTTTATTGTTAAATCATTTTGCTTATTTTCGGCAGACATAGTTAATTTCAAATTGGGAAGCGAACCGTTTATTTCTCCGGATATAGAAATTGTCTTGAGAGGAAAAGGAAAACTAAATAGTTTCGGATCAATCAGACCTTTTTCTACTTTTAATTGAAAAGCCGAGGTATCCCAAACAGCGTAATCGGCAATATAAGCGCTTAATGATAATTGAAGTTGTTTTCCGTAATTCAATTCTAAATTCGGGATTGATATTCCGGGAAATTTTCCTTTTATTTCTCCGGAACAAGTAAGCGAATCGGTATATTCGGCAAGACCACGGTAAAAATATTCGAAATCGCCGGGATACCATTTCCCTGAAGTGAAATGCAAAGAATAGGTAGCGCCCGAAAGAATTTGATTAAGCGTCAGGCCTGTATAATCAAGATTCGCTTCCTTTATTTCGCCTTCCGAATGAGGTAAAGCGATACGAAAACGTTCAATCGATAGCCGATTCTTATAATTTTTGATTTGGAACATCATTTGTTTCAACCTAAAACCGCACTTTTCATCGAAGGAAAAGCTGTCTACCGAACCGTTCCAATCATTCGGATTATTGTAATGCAATATTGCATCGAGTTGCAGGTTACGAATTTCCGTATGATTCACATCAAAAATACCGGGCGCTTGAGAAGATTCGGAAAAGACATCGTAGTGCAAACATCCGTTTTTCAACAGGATATGATCAATGCAAAGAAGGAGGTTTGATGTTTTCTCCGGTTGAGAAGTGTCGTTAACAAAAGCATCGATTAAAAATTGAAAATTGAGCGGTGCGTCAACGCTGTCTTTGGAAATGTGGAGCTTCAACTGTTCGATTGCTACCGAATGAATCACAATTTCCTTCCGAAATAGCTTTAAAAAATCAAAATCGGCAATAATTTTTTCGGCAAAAAAGAGTGTATCGTTTTTTAAATCACCTGCATATACATTTTCTAACAGTAAATGGTTAAAAGGTAAAAAGCGGAGATTTCCGATCGAGATCACGTTTTTAGTCTTCTTCGTAATTTCATGCAAAGCAAACACTTTTATTTTTTGCTGAACCGGTGGAAGTCTTAACAAAAAATAAATCGCCAATACGATAAAACCCAATGATAGTATTGACCACCCGACGATGCGAAGCGCTTTTCTGATGACGTTACTATTATCAAACTACTTGCAAAATTAGCATATTTCATAAAGAAAAGCAAATACAACAGTCAGGCATGGTCAGATTACGCAAGTTTTTTTACCGAACCTTTTTAATAATTGCCAATGCATTTTTACATAATTCGGTAATTTTCCCCCATTCTTTCTCGGCAATCACTTCTTTCGGAAAAAGGTTGGACCCCATTCCTACGCAAGTGGCGCCGGCATCGAACCAAGCCTTCAGATTAGCTTCTTCGGGTTTCACTCCGCCTGTGACCATCAGTAACGACCAAGGCATCGGTCCTTTTAATCCTTTTACAAATTCAGGTCCCAACACATCGCCGGGGAAGATTTTGCAGAGGTCGCAACCGGCTTCCTGAGCAAATCCCACTTCGGATGAAGAACCGCAGCCGGGTATATAGGGTATTAACCTGCGATTAGCTATTTTAGCAATATCCGGATTGAACAACGGGCCGACAACAAAATTCGCCCCCAACTGAATATACAACGAAGCAGTCGGAGCATCCACTACTGAGCCTACGCCAATAATTAGTCCGGGACATTCTTTTGCTGCGTATTTACTCAGTTCTCCGAACACTTCGTGCGCATAATCACCACGATTCGTGAATTCAAACACTTTAGCACCACCGAGAAAACACGCTTTCACTGCATTCTTCACGATCTCAATATCCGGATGATAAAACAAAGGAACCATTCCGGTAGCGCTAATCGTTTCAAGTACTTGTAATTTATTATATTTTGCCATAATTCATCATAACCGTTTCAATCCACCGGCGTATTTCTATTTTTGTGTAACAATGCGGAACATCAATAATAACTGCGGCTTGATTATAAAAAGGTTCTCTGTTTTTCAGACTTTTTTCCACAAATTCGCGCAGTTCTTCCGAGTTTTTCCCTTTAATCAGAGGTCGGTCTTGTTTATTAAAAGTCAATCTCAGGATCAATTCTTCAACAGTTGCTTTTAAGTAGACCGTGATACCGGTTCGGTTCATAATCTCCATATTATCGAAAAAACATGGTAAACCGCCGCCGGTTGAAACAATCGTGTTTTCAAAAACACTGATTTCCAATAAAGCTCGCCGTTCGATTTCCCGGAAAGCGGCTTCTCCTTTTTCTTCAAAAATACCGGTAATGGTTTGATGATAGCGATTTTCAATAAATCCATCGATATCTGTAAAAGAACGATTCATTATTTCGGCAAGTAATTTACCGATGGTAGTTTTCCCGGTTCCCATGAATCCGATTAAGTATAGATTTGTTTTTTCATTTGTAGCCATAAACCTGTCAAAATCCTTTTTGAAGTTCCATATTGGTATTAATAATGTAACGGACAGAATCTTCTTTCAAGCGGATCGAAGCGATGCTCTTTGTTAAATCTTGATCGGGAAAAGTAATATTTGCTATATCAAGAAATGAATAAAAAATACAATCGGAAGTCAATCGTTTATCCTTGTTTTGTATCAGATTTTCTTCTTTATCGGGAAAATGTTGGATGTATTTTTCGGAAGTCCAAATAAAAAAAGGCACATGCAAATCATATTCCGTGAATGTGCTTCCTCCATGTAAAACGATATTTTCCGGCGTATCGAATAAGTTTTCTCCGTGATCGGCCACATAAACCATAGCGCTAACCGCATTCAAACTATCCAATTTTTGGAGGGTAGTCGCCAAAAAGAAATCGGTATAAAGGATTGAGTTATCATAAGTATTTAAAAACAATTGCTTATTTTTAGCAGAAATCATGTTATAATCAAACGAACCTTTCAAACTTGGTTTAAATAGTTTATACGAAGGAGGATACCTAAAGTTGTAACGGAAATGACTGCCCAAGGTATGAAGCACAATTAATACTTTCTTATCGTTTTTTTTCAATATTTCCGACATAAAAGCCCACAGTTTTTCATCATAATTATTATCGGCATCGAAGTCGATATGCATAAAATATTCACCATCCGTATCTTTCGAAATCCTGCGAATAAAACTGTTATTAGCGCTTTGATTAGCTATCCAGTAGGTTTTGAAACCGGCTTCTTTGAATGCATCGACAAACGATTTTTCAACAAACGCCCGTTTGTAGTCTTTTGCGGAAGCTCGCGTCAAAATTATCGGTAAAGATGTAGAGGTAATGTTGGCTTCGGAATACAAATCGGAATAGGAAATCAGATTTTTTATTTTTGCAAGCATCGGAGAGGTTTCCCGTTGGTAACCGTTGATCGAAAAGCTGTTATATCGACCGGTTTCTCCGAGAACAAATACATAGACTTCTCGTTCTTCAACGGGTTTCTCTTCCCGGGCATCAAACCGAAAATTTTTTATTGCTTCCCGTCCTGTTCTTATTTCCTTTTTAGTGATATAGATTTTATAGGCATTAATAATCAAACCGTAAGGATAAATTTTATACGATTTCATTAAAAAATGCTCGTTGGTTGACTTGAATACTTCTTTTTTACCTGTTTGAGGGTTATACTCGCTGTAGAAACTGTAAACATACCCCGTTAAGATAACAATAAAAAAAATGCACAGAAAATACACGCGGGATTTGAAAGAAGGGAATAAAAACACGTTATCGATTTTTTTCAATACGATGTAAAAATAAAAAACCCAAAAAAGAAGTAAAAAAAGGATGGGTACATTAAGAGATCGAAGCACTTCGGTCGCTTCATTCCAATCAGTATCAAAGATGGAAAGTAAAAAAGCCGTTGTAATCGGCATTCGGTTCAGATAAATATGGGCGATTTCGAATGGAGCTAAGATTACAAAAATCCCATGGAAAAGAAAAAATACCCGCAACTTTAAGAATAACGCCGGTAACAGGAAAAGTAATACGGAAATGACCAAATAAGTAATGACTTTTAATATGTTAGCTCCGGCAATATCGCTCCCGTAACATGCAAGAAATATATTGGGAATTAAAACAATAAAGGATAAAACCGGAATCCATACCGATGTTTTTTTGTTCGGGAATCGAAATTCTTTACTATATTTGCCCATTCTTTCGAGTATATTTTCGAAGGACGAAATTAACTATAATTACTCACTTATCGGTTATTTTATCGAATTATTTTAAAAACTTAATCAAAACAGGCAATGGCCGGAGAAAAATGGTATGTAGTATGGAAAGGATTCGAGCCCGGAGTCTACAAGACCTGGTTGGAATGCAAGCAACAAATCGCCGGATTTGAAGGGGCGCTATATAAATCGTTTGATACACAAAGCAAGGCAGTTGAAGCGTATCGTTCCGACCCTTGGAATTACATTGGGAACAAAAAAACGATCGGATCGTTTCGGAATAACTCCCCTGTCGTGTTACCGAGTTTATCTGTCGATGCTGCCTGTTCGGGCAATCCGGGGAAAATGGAATACCGGGGCGTGAATACCGAAACAGGGAAAGAAATTTTTCACATAGGACCTTTAGACGAAGCGACCAACAACATCGGCGAGTTCTTGGCAATTGTTCACGGTTTAGCGCTTTTGAAAAAACAAAACTCTGCTATCCCGATCTATTCCGACAGTGCTAATGCCATTCTTTGGATAAAAAATAAAAAATGCAAAACCAAGCTGACGCCATGCAAAGCCAATGAAAAAGTTTTCGACTTAATTGTCCGGGCAGAGAAATGGCTGAACGAAAATACCTATCCGAATCCGATTCTCAAATGGGAAACCTCCCTTTGGGGAGAGATACCGGCCGATTTCGGGAGGAAATAGCTTTTCTTAAATGAAGCGTAATCCGTTAGATGTTAATCAAATTTTCTGTACAGATACTTCCCATCCAAATACGGCCGTCACTCAGAATCAAATCTTTTTGTGATATTCCAAACTCCAGTCCGGGGAATGTGAAATTCATCCAATATTTACCGGCGGGCATCTTGTCAAAATGATTATAGGTGATGGAGATCGTTTTGGATTCACCGGCTTTTATGCGGGTCAACCATTCGATTTTCCATGAATCCCAAGGTTCCGGGCTGATGACGGTTTCCTTATGCGTATAGGACTGTGAATAATTGAGGTCCCAAAAGGTTGGACCATTGGAGAAATAATGAAACAGACCAATTCCCATTTTGTCAGGATCAAGATAATAATAATCAAACGTATCCGAATTGGATAAAACAATAGTTAAAACCAATTTCCCGGCCGAAAAATTACAGGATTGAATTTCAAAATGTAAACCTTCATGGTATTGACCATACGCTTTTAAAGCATTGATAATTCGTTCATCGCTACGTGGGTCCGGAACCGTCACTTCATAATTTACGTTCAAAATCTGCATGAATTCGATACGAATAATGTCTTTCGGGTAAAAAAACGGAGTAGATAAATAGGGGCCGGTTGGCAAATAACTCAAATACATAGGATGAAACGGACATTTGTAAATCTCTTCTTCACCTACATTGACAGTCATTGCACCGGAATCAAATCCGATATCTTCAAGGTAAGGCAACTTTTTTTTCAAATAAATGATATGCGTACTCACATCGTAAAAATCAATATCCGTTGTAGATACAATGGAATTATCGCCCATTTTTAACCAAAGCCCGTCGGTAAATGTACGATCGTCCGGTAAGTGTTCGCTGTTGCAACCAACCAAGGAAAAAATACCGATTGCCCATGTTATAACTATAAGTGTACATGATACTTTTTTCATGATTCTTCGATTGTTTTTTTTTTGCAACAAAGATAAGTAAAAAAAATGGGATTAAATATTATTTCGCCTATTTTTCGACAAAAATAACTAACTTTGTTGTGGAATTTTCAACCCATGAATCCCGGAATAATCGACAAACTCAAAACATTGGCGGAAGCCGCTAAATTCGACGTCTCTTGCGCATCGAGCGGAACCACTCGCAACAATCCGGGAAAAAACCTCGGCTCTACATCCGGTTGGGGAATATGCCACAGTTTTACGGAAGACGGACGTTGCGTCTCGCTACTGAAAATCATGCTGACCAATCATTGCATCTACGATTGCGCCTATTGCATGAATCGCCGAAGCAACGATATTCCTCGAAACACTTTTTCTGTTTCGGAATTAGTTGAATTAACGCTTGAATTTTATCGCCGAAATTATATCGAAGGCTTGTTTTTGAGTTCCGGGATTATTCGCAATGCCGATTATACAATGGAACGCATGGTGAGAGTGGCTAAAGATTTACGCTTAGTTAACCGGTATAATGGTTACATCCATTTGAAAAGCATTCCCGGAGCAAGCCGTGAATTGATTACCGAAGCCGGTTTGTATGCCGACCGTTTGAGTTGTAACATCGAAATGCCATCGGAAGAAAGTTTGCGTTTAGTTGCTCCCGAAAAGAATTACCAAAATGTATATCGTCCGATGCACTATATCCAACAAGGATTTCTGCAGAGCGCTGAAGAAAAAAAGAAATACCGTCACGCACCGCGTTTCGCTCCTGCCGGACAAAGTACGCAGATGATTATCGGAGGCTCACCCGACGACGACCGGAAAATACTGACGCTGGCCGACTCGCTATACCAACGCCCGGCAATGAAACGCGTTTATTATTCGGGATATATTCCCATCAACACAGATGATTCCCGTTTACCGGCATTGACTTCTCCTCCGCTTGTGCGAGAAAATCGACTGTATCAGGCCGATTGGCTGATGCGTTTCTATCAATTCAAAGTCAATGAAATTGTCGATGAAGTTCATCCCAATCTCGATTTGGATGTTGATCCTAAATTGGCATGGGCTTTGCGACATCCCGAATTTTTTCCTTTAGACATTCATACAGCAGATTACGAAATGCTGTTGCGTGTGCCGGGTATCGGAGTGAAATCCGCCCAAATGATAGTCGCCTCCCGAAGACATGGTCGCTTAACCTCCGAACATTTAAAGAAAATTGGCGTTGTGATGAAACGCGCAAGGTATTTTATCACTTGTAACGAATTGCTCGCTTATACCGTGCACGAAACCGGCGCCGAATACATCCGAAATGCGCTGACTGCTCCGCAAAAAAAGAAAAAGCAAGAAGACCGTCAAATGATCATCCAATTTGAATAATCTCGTGTATTTCCGTTACGATCAAACTTTCGATGGCTTGCTGACCTGCGTGTTTGTGGCATTCAACCGCAAGGAATTCCCGGAATACATTATCGGTGAAAACGAACAACTCCCGCTGTTTACCGAATCATATCACGTAGTTACCGACAATTCCAAAGCCGACCGAGTATTGAAAACACTTCGAAAAAAATTATCCAAATCTGCGCTCGATATGCTTTTTATTTCGTATTTGTCGGAATTAAAAGGAATAGAAATTCGCATTTTTCGGTACATCCAAAAAGCCTTGCTATCCGAAAAAAGCATCGAGACAAATTTCGCCGATCCGGATGTATTGGAATTATCGAAAATATACAAAAAAGTCGGTCGTGAAGAAGAGCGAATCCGTCAGTTTGTTCGATTCCAAAAAACAGCCGACGACTTGTTTTTTGCCGTAATGGAACCAATATATAATGTATTGCCCCTGACGGCGCGCTTCTTCAAAACCCGCTATGCCGATCAACAATGGTTAATCTATGATATCGGAAGAGAATACGGACTTTATTATGATTTGAAGACCGTTGAAACCATCCGGTTCGAACAGTCGCCGGTAGAACCCCGAACCGGAAAGATTACACCGGAAAAATCGGATGAATCCGAAATAATTTTCCGGAACTTGTGGAAAGATTACTTAAAAGCAATTACTATCAGTGAACGCCGCAATTTAAAACTGCAACGTCAACACATGCCTAAACGTTTTTGGAAGTATTTGACGGAGAAACAGGAGTAGGGAATTAAGAATTATGAATTAAGAATTAAGAATTAAGAATTATGAGTAAGAATTTTATGCCAATTAGACATTTATTTATTGTTGGCATATATTTTGAACGCTATTTGCCGGAAGATTTATATCTTTGCAGTGAAAAAAATAAAAAGAGAAAAAATGATTAAGAAAAATTTCTCCGACAGTGTGAAAGAAATTCTCCTATTTAGTCGGGAAGAAGCCGGTCGTTTACACAATTCATACGTAGGAACGGAACATATTTTGTTGGGAATCTTACGAAACAAAAATAGTAAAGCGTCAATCATTATTCATTTATTAGGAATCGATCCTCGCGAATTAAAATCCGATATAGATAAAGAATTGTATGAAGAAAGCAATTCGGTTTCCGAAAATCAATTAACCATCGATAAAAGTGTTGAAAATCTGCTTCGCATCAGTGTATTGGAATCACTTAATCTGAACAGTCGTGAAACAGATACAGAACATTTACTTCTTGCCTTGCTGAAAGATACTCGTTCCATTGCTTCCCGAATTTTAGAAAAACATTCGATTAACTACCAAAAAGTTTATGATCTGCTTACTGAAAAGGAAATGGATGGTAAACAAAGGGCGGGAACATTACCGAGAATGGGGGCCGGTTTCACGGGCGAAGAAGACGATGACGATTTGGATGATTCATTTACCACCTCAAACCCCAAAAAAGAAACCTCACGAGTTAATAATCCTCAAGGAAATAAAAACAGCGATACACCTATTATCGACAGCTTTAGTACAGATTTAACAAAGGCGGCGGAAGAAAACCGATTGGACCCGATCGTAGGACGTGAAAGAGAAATCGAACGATTAGCGCAAATTCTAAGCCGACGGAAAAAAAATAATCCGGTGCTGATCGGCGAACCCGGAGTAGGGAAGTCCGCCATTGTTGAAGGTTTGGCTCTTCGGATCACCCAACGTAAAGTGTCGCGCATTTTGTTCGATAAAAGAGTAGTCAACTTAGATATGGCGGCCATTGTTGCAGGAACCAAATACAGAGGACAATTTGAAGAACGCATCAAATCCATATTAAGTGAATTATCAAAAAATCCGAATGTCATTCTGTTTATCGATGAAATTCACACAATCATTGGTGCCGGAGGCGCTTCCGGATCAATGGACGCAGCTAATATGTTAAAGCCGGCACTTGCACGAGGAGAAATTCAATGCATTGGAGCCACTACCCTCGACGAATACCGCAAAAGCATCGAAAAAGACGGCGCTTTGGAGCGTCGTTTCCAAAAAATTGTAGTTGATCCCACAACGCCCGAAGAAACCTTGAAAATACTCGAAAATATTAAAGACCGATACGAAGAACATCATAACGTCGTTTATACCCCCGATGCGATCCGCGCCTGCGTTTATTATACCGATCGTTACATCAGCGACCGGAATTTTCCCGATAAAGCTATCGATGCTTTAGACGAAGCAGGTTCGCGCATGCATATTTCCAATATCGTGGTCCCAAAAACCATCGAAGAATTGGAATTACGAATCGAAGCAATCAAGCAAAACAAAATACAAGCAGTTAAATCACAAAACTTTGAATTAGCCGCCGGCTACCGCGATCAGGAACGACAATTATTACTCCGATTGGAAAATTCAAAAGCAAAATGGGAAGAGGAATTGCAAGAAAATCGCCAAACGGTGGATGAAGAAAAAATTGCGGAAGTGGTCGCCATGATGTCCGGCATTCCCGTACAACGAGTGGCTCAAGCTGAAAATCAAAAGCTGAAAGAAATGGGCAACGTGCTCAAATCCAAAATCATCGGACAGGATGAAGCGGTCGAAAAAATAGTTAAAGCCATCCAACGAAACCGTATCGGATTGAAAGATCCTAAAAAACCCATCGGAACCTTCATGTTCTTAGGACCCACCGGCGTCGGAAAAACGTATTTAGCTAAACTTTTAGCTGAATATTTGTTTGATTCCGCCGATACATTAATCCGCATCGACATGAGCGAATTCATGGAAAAATTCAGCGTTTCACGTCTGATTGGAGCGCCTCCGGGCTATGTCGGTTATGAAGAAGGCGGACAACTGACCGAAAAAGTACGCCGCAAACCCTATTCGGTCGTTCTCTTAGATGAAATCGAAAAAGCCCACCCCGACGTATTCAACATCTTACTGCAAGTGATGGACGAAGGTCGTTTAACCGATAGTTTCGGACGACGAATAGATTTCAAAAATACTCTCGTCATCATGACGTCCAATGTCGGTACCCGTCAATTGAAAGATTTCGGTCGAGGAATCGGCTTCACAACCAACGATTCATCGGTCAGCGATAAAGAATTTTCACGCGGAGTGATTCAGAAAGCGCTTAATAAGACTTTTGCTCCCGAATTTCTTAACCGGGTGGACGATGTGGTTCATTTCGATCAATTAGATAAAGAAGCGATATACAAAATAGTTGAGTTAGAATTATCCGGTTTTTATCAACGGGTGCAAGCATTAGGATATACTCTTGATATTACGGAAAAAACCAAAACATTCATTGCATCCAAAGGCTATGACGTTCAATTCGGCGCCCGTCCGCTGAAACGAGCCATTCAAAAATATCTCGAAGATGAATTGGCGGAAATGATTATTCAATCTTCCGTAAAAAATGGAGAAGCAATCAGAATCGATTACGACGAGGAAAATAAAAAAATAATTTCGGAACTTGTTTGCGACAAAATGTCAGTTTAACCTGACCGGCATTTTTTTTGTTTGCTACTAAGGGTATTGATAAGGGGATTACGGGCCAAGTCCGCAATAATACTCTTATTATAATTCATAATTTATAATTCATAATTCATAATTAATCTATGAGTACACAAAAGCAAACCGGCCGGATTGGAGTAACGACCGAAAACATTTTCCCGATTATCAAAAAGTTTTTATACAGCGACCACGAAATTTTCCTTCGTGAAGTGGTTTCAAACGCAGTTGATGCGACTCAAAAATTAAAAACATTGGCCTCAGTCGGCGAATTCAAAGGCGAATTAGGCGATATAGGTATCCGGATCAGTCTCAATGAGAAGAAAAAAACATTGACGATCTCCGACCGGGGGATTGGAATGACTGCCGAAGAAATCGAAAAATACATCAATCAAATTGCTTTCTCAAGCGCTAACGATTTTTTGGACAAATATAAAACAGATGCAAATGCCATGATCGGTCATTTCGGTTTGGGCTTTTATTCGGCTTTTATGGTATCCAAACGAGTGGAAATCATTACTCAATCTTGCCAAGAAGGAGCATCCGCCATAAAATGGGAATGCGACGGCTCGCCCGAATATACGCTCAGTGAAACCAAAAAACCGGATCGAGGCACTGACATCATTCTTCACATCGATGACGACAGCAAAGAATTTCTTGAAAAATCGCGCATCGAATCCCTGTTGAAAAAATACTGCCGTTTTCTCCCCATTCCGATTATCTTCGGTAAGAAAACAGAATGGAAGGATGGAAAATCCGTTGAAACGGAAGAAGATAACGTCCTGAATGAAACAAATCCTTTATGGACGCGCAAACCATCCGAATTGACCGACGACGATTATATTCGTTTCTATAAAGATTTATATCCTTTCAGCGAAGATCCGTTGTTTTGGATTCATTTAAACGTGGATTATCCGTTCAATCTGACAGGAATCCTGTATTTCCCGAAAGTGAAAAACGGCATCGACCTGAAAAAAAATAAAATCCAATTGTATTGCAATCAAGTATATGTCACGGATTCGGTCGAAGGAATCGTGCCGGAATTTTTAACTTTGCTGCACGGCGTCATCGATTCGCCCGACATTCCTCTGAATGTTTCCCGTTCTTATCTGCAAAGCGACAGTAATGTAAAGAAAATTTCCTCTTATATAACCAAAAAAGTCGCCGATCGACTGGAAGATATTTTCAAAAACGATCGCCCTCAATTTGAAAGCAAATGGGACCATTTGAAAATCTTTATTGAATACGGAATCATCACGGAAGAAAAATTTTATGAACGCGCCGCTAAATTCGCTTTACTTAAAAATACGGATCATTCCTTTTTCACTTTCGACGAATACAAAACGCTGATCGAACCCAATCAAACCGATAAAGACGAAAATTGTATCTATCTGTATGCAACCAACAAAGATGAACAATACGCCTATATCGATCAAGCCAAAGAACGAGCCTACGACGTTTTGCTGATGGATGGACAGTTAGACATCCACTTCGTGAACCGGTTGGAACAGGAACTTAAGAAATCCCGCTTTGTCCGCGTGGACAGCGATGTGATTGACAATCTGATCAAAAAAAGCGACAGCAAGGCGGTCAGCTTAACCGATGAAGAACGCAATGCCTTAGTCGATCTTTTCAAATCGGCGATTCCTCCCATCGAGAAAACCGATTTCATTATCGGATTCGAGCATCTGAGCGAAAACGGGAATCCGGTCACCCTTACACAAAACGAATTTATGCGCCGTATGAAAGAAATGTCTGAAATGCAAGGCGGAATGATGAGTTTTTACGGCGATATGCCTATTTCTTACAACCTGACGGTTAATTTGGATTCACCTTTAGTCACTAAAGTAATCGGAGATAAGGAAAATTCAAAAACAGCGATCAGTCAAATGATCGATTTAGCTTTATTAGCCAACGGATTATTGAAAGGCGAAGCTTTGAGTAAATTCATTAAACGAAGTTTCGAGCAGTTGTAATAAATCCTTTAAAGCGAACGAACATATTCCAAAATGTTTTCTACATCCGGATCTTTCAAAAGCACCCGTTTGTTTTTATCGAGAAGATAAAGTGTGGGGATGGCTTTTAAATCGTATAAATCATTTATGGTGGTGTTGTTATAGGCATTGATCCATGTATCGGGATACACTGTTTTTTCCCATGCCGATAAGTCTTTATCGGGATAAAGAGCAAGAATTTTAATTCCCGAAAGATTGGCGGACGATAAAATAGCTTTTACCCGCTTACAATCGGGACAGTCAGGATTGTTAAAAAAAATAAGCAGGTAATCAGCTTTTATATCGTTTAACTTCCCTTTTTCACCCTTAGGTAAAATATATTCAAAGTCGGCAGCCGGCTCTCCGACTCTGTTTTTGAGCGCCCGCTTGAGGCGGAATTCTGCGCGGGTTTTTCCGGCAAAATCGACTGCTTGCGAAACGCAAAGGTATTTTAAAACCGGAATATACAACTCCTCGTTGCGAACGGGGGAATTCGGATTGTAGAGGTATAGTTCAAACAGGTCGGCAATGGCTCGGAAAGCGACTGAGTCGCTGCGCTCTGCTTTATTGAGCAAGATTGAAATACTCTTTTCGGCAGTCGCCGGATCGGCTTGTCTTAGGATACGCAAATATCTTGTAAAATTCGGTTGGATCGTCCCTGTAGTTTGATTCACAAAATCGAAGCGATCCCAATAATGCATGGCAGTGGAGTCGATGGTTCCATCCCTCATCAATGTTTGGCTGAACACCGGATATACTACTAACAGCATTAAATCGATCATTATCAAAACAATCTTTTTCATTGTGCTAACGGATTGAGGTGCAATCGGTGCAAAAATACAATATTTTATTGGATTAATTAATTTTTAAGATTTTATCAGAGAATAAACCGGTCGCAGTCAAGCGGCGAAGCCCCGAAACAACTCCTTAGCAATGCAATTTGCTCCTCTTTGCTTTGAAGCAATTTCTCGTAAACTTTTATGTTTTCCTGATGAAAGTTTTCGATTTTTTGTTGATAGTCGGTTGCGCGCTCGTTATTACCTTTTTTATACGCATGGATGCAATTTTTTACGTCAGTGTATTGAGTTTTCTTGTAACATGAGTAAGTATTTTTCCGTAAAAGTAACTATTTTTTTTATTAAAAGTAAACATTTTTTACTAAAAGTATTTTTATTTTCAATTTATTGAGGTTACCTTTGCCTCTGTTAAATAGCACAAACTTTTTATTAAAAAACATTAATAAGTTTAACTCTCTTTTTGTTGAAATTTATAATGTAAATTAATGACAAACGCTTTTACTCATATTAAAAACAGCCGTTGGTTTTATCCGATTCTTCTGATCGGAAGCGTGCTTGCGGTTTACTTTCCGATATTGGGAAACGATTTCCTGTATTATTGGGACGATCAATGGGTAGGCATGAACACGGGGTTTGGATACAAGCCTTTTTGGTTTCACTTGGCAAGTATGTTGTTGCACGCTGCCAACGCCTTGCTGGTTTATATCTGTATTTTCCGCCTGTTGGAACTGAGCCGAAGAATTGTTGTAGAACCAAGAAAACTTGTCGCTTTTTTCACCGCTTTGATTTTTGCCGTTCATCCCTTCAATGTTGAATCCGTTGCCTGGATGAGCGCCTCCAAAGTGTTGGTTTATTCTTTTTTCTATTTGTTGGCAACCTATACTTTTTTAAACTATTGTCGCTTCGCGCACCGTCATTGCGAGGGCGAAAGCCCGAAGCAATCCATCCCCCCTCTCCGAACCGAAGAGGGGTCGGGGGTGAGGAATAGATTGCTTCGCTCCGCTCGCAATGACGCTAAAACCAAATGGTACTATTAAGAATTAGGAAATTAGAATCGATATATAATTATATATACGAGATTTATTAATATTTTTTTACAAACAATTTTAAAAATTAAATGAAAATGAGAACAAGCAAAATTTCAATTTTAGTGGGAGTCGCGGTCTTGGCTTTGATCGTTGGACTCAATGTACGCCATGCGTTGAACGATTATGGCGTGAAAACGAACAAACTCCATTTGGAGGTGCTGGCGCAGACGAGTACGACCGGTGGGGGAAGTACGACAAGTCCTAATTATGTGTATTTGGAAAAGATTGTATCGGAAAATGTACCTGCTTCAGCAGCAAGGGATTCTTATAATGCCGGAGTGGTTATCGATGGGCTTCCGATAGGTTTTAATTGGGATAAAGCAACAAACAACGGCACAACCGGATTTCAATTAAAAAATTGCAAAGGGCCTGCTCTTGCTCGCTGTAATCAAAATGATGTTGGGATGTTTTATGTAGGTGGTTCCACCACTTAAACTTTAATAATTTAAGACTGTCTTATCTTACGTGTTTTTACAGTGAGAATATCCGTTAAAACAAATACGGATGGACAGTCTTAAATTTATATAGTAATAAAAAAGCAATGAAAAATTATATTTTAACACTTTCAATTTTACTGTTTTTGAGTGCGTGTATCAAAAAACAGGAGCCGGTCATTAAGGCATTGATCAATGACAATAACAGTATTGTTATCCCATTAAATAATCTGAATGTGGAAATAGTCCATGCAGATTCATTGTTTGAAGTGGTTTCCTTTATCAAACCGGAACTAACGGACAAATCCATGATCGGTAATTATTCTAAAATTATAGTTAAAGATGAAAAAATATTTATTATGGATGATAGTAAATCCAATCAGGCCATTTTTGTTTTCAACATGCAGGGCAAATTTTTGTTTAGTATTAACGCTCGGGGCAATGGACCCGGGGAATACATATCGGTTGAGGACTTTTTTGTGGATGAGGAGAATAAAATAATTGGCATACTGGATCACTCCCGGATACATATATATGATTTCAATGGTTCTTTTATAAGAAAATTGGATTTAATGAGCCACCTTATTTCCAAAATTGCATTTGCCGATGGAAAAATATATGCATACACTTTTTCGCAATGCCCGACTAAGCTATGTTACGCCCTGAAAATATTCAACATGCAGGGCGATTTGCTCTATGAAGACATACCCATACGGAAAGATCTTATCACTTTCCCCTATACAGGGTTTAAACCAAATAATTTATATACAGATTCCGATAATCAGGTGTATTTTAATTCGATTTATAACGATACGGTATATAGAGTGGGCATTAATAAAATATCTCCTGTTTATATTGCAGATTTTGGGAAACACAAATTTCCGGAGAAAATATTTTCAGATTTTGTTGAAAGAAAAGATAATAACATGGATAAAACCTCAAGAGAGTTGTATAATACTTATTCAGAATACGCTCAATTTGGAATCAACAATATCTATTTTACCAAAGACTATGTATATTTTGATTTTCTGGCAAAGAATATAACTTATAAAGTTTATTTTTCTAAAAAAACGAAATCTGTGAAAATTATCAACCAAATAAATACTCGGAATCAATTGTTTCCAACAATTGTCAACGCCTCAGATAAGAATTTTTTTTACGGTGCCGTCTATTCTTCTGATTTTGTTGATACAAGAAATAAAATTGATGAATATCTTATTGCAAATCCTCAAATTAAATTTACTTCGGCGCAAAGAAAATATTATGATACATTTTTGAAAGATGCAAAAGCAGAAGATAATACAACTTTGATAGTTTTTAAATTAAAGGATTTCTGATTTATCAACAGGTATATATTAAAATAGACATGGTAATTTTCAAAAAACGAAGTGTATTTATTCTCATTTTATTTTTATTAATTTGCATTTCAGTATATTTTTATTTTGCTAATGGAGCTTTATACGATGAAAGCAAAAAACAGCCGCATTTAAATCCCGATTGTATGCTGCAAGACACAGAGTTTAATCGTTTTAACATTGCATCATTACAAGATAAATTAATTTTTGTATTTTCAGAATATGGATGTACAAGTTGTGTTTATGAGCATCTTGATCAACTAAAATTAATAGAAGATAAATTGGATAATTCCAAAATTGTCATTGTTGGATATTTTTTGAACCAAAGAAATTATATAGTTTTCAACACAACCAAAAAACTAATCTTTCCTGTATATTTTGCTGAAAGTAATATATTTACGAATAAAGAAACAGAACAATCATTTTCACCTTTTTTCATAAGAATCGAACATAATGAAATAACATTATACAGAGACTGTATAAGAGGGTATAACGATACCTATTCGTTTCTGAATAACTATTTTAGATTAAAATGAAATTAACAAAATTGTTTCTGTCCATAGACAAATTGTTTTTATTCAAATTTTTTAAATTCCGCACGATCGGCTTGACAGGCATGGCGATAGACTTCGGCTTGCACGGGGTTATCCAAATTTAACGCTCCTTATGGATTGAAAAAATAAACCGGTTTTATAAGGCTTTCCCAAATTATGAAACTATCTTTGTGCTGTATTTAAAAAACTAACTATTACGGGATATGTAAAACAAAAAAATTAACACCATGAACCTGCAAAAATTATTTCTTGGCTTGCTGTTGTGGTATATTCCTTTCACTCTTTCCGCTCAACGCACTGTCAGCGGACGTATCACAGATGCTGAAGATGGCACTCCCGTTCCGGGCGTTTCTGTTTTTATTGCCAACACCACCGTAGGGATGACCACAGATTTGGAAGGTCGTTATCGACTTGCCATACCGGGCGTGGGAAGTTACCGTTTGGGGGTTTCCCATGCCGGTTATCAGCCGGTTTTCAAGGATATTGAACCGGGGGAAAAGTCTGTTGTAGTGGATGTAGTTCTGCAAATTCGTAATATTAAAGAGGTGACGGTGGTTAAAAAAGTCAAGTTTCGCAGAGAGGATATCGACCTTTTTTGGACAACCTTACTGGGAGAGGCGCCATCAAAAAAAAATATTTATGCGACGAATCCCGAAGCACCTTATTTTTACTACAATTCCCAAACGAATAAATTGACGGTTACCTGCCATGAACCGTTGCATATCACCAATCTTAAAACGGGATATGATATCGAATTAGTGCTCGACGGGTTCACGCACGACTACAACTCTAACACCACTTTTTGGAATTTTCAGTATATGTTCAAAGAACTTGAACCACGGAATTTTAAGCAAAAAAACACATGGGAAAATAACAGAAAAGAAGTGTACAGTGTTTCCGTAACCAATTTCATCAAAGCATTGTATAATAATTCGCCGGCAGAAAATGGATTTCTGTTAAGCCCTATCAAACAAATTAACAAAAATCTCTATGGTCTTAACGAACTGTCTTTGGTAAGCCCCGAAAGTTTTCTGTCCATCGATTCTGTCAACAATTTGAGAACAATATATATACCGCCTGATTCCTTCGTTATGCTTGTTTGTTTTGGTAAGCCGGTAACCAATAGAGATTCGCTAAGCCTGTATCTTGCACAAAATAGATTGACAAAATGGGACTTGACCGGCTCTTTCCGAAACAGACTTGAAACCCCTGACGATTCGGTGTATATTTTTCCCGACGGAACTTTCAAAAATGCACTAAAGCTATCCCGCCTTTTTTCTTCCAAACCGCTAACAGGGCTTAACATGAGACTGCCGATTGAATATGGACTTGAAGAGATAAGAGATAAGAGCGGAGAGTTAAGAACTAAGAGTGAAGAGTTAAGATCCGGGAATACGATTGCGGATTCGCTTGAAAATGTAGCCAAGCGTTTTGATAAACAGTTGAGTGTGTTTCCTCAGGAAAAGGTGTATCTTCAGACCGATAAGCCATATTATCTTGCAGGCGAACGGATTTGGTTTCGCGCCCATGTGGTGGATGCTGCTTCGCATCTTCCCGATTTATCGGCAAATTGCGTTTTTGCGGAACTGTTCGATATGCGCGATTCGGTTATCAGACGGGTGAAAGTCGGCTATGAAAATGAAGCGTTCAGCGGATACATGTCTATCCCTGAAAATCTGCCGGAAGGCAATTATACACTCCGTGCATACACCAATTGGATGCGGGAATTGGACGAAGATTACTTTTTTATGAAAACGATTCATGTCATCAATCCTTCGACTTCGGTAACTCCTGCGATTCAAACGGTTCCGAACAAGAAACAAATCAAGACGCCTTTTCCGGAAGATGATTTTGATGTATCGTTTTACCCGGAAGGCGGTAATGCGTTGACTGACTGTATGGGGCGCATTGCCGTCAAAGCCTTGCAACGCGACGGAACAGCCCTCAACATAAACGGTACGGTGTTCGACCGGGAAGGAAACGAAATCACCCGGTTCAAAACCGATATTCGCGGAATGGGAATATTCGCGATAAAGCCTAAGCCGAGCGAAAAATATTATGCTGTATGTACCGACAGCAAAGGACAATCCAAACGGTTCGAGATGCCTGCTACAAAAGAAAAAGGCTATGCCTTGTCGGCGGTATGGAATAAAGACCGTCTTGTTGTGCAAGTAAACCACGATGGGTTGGGGGAGAGGCGCGACACACTCTGTTTGCTTGTTCATACCCGCGGCGTGGTGCAGGATGTTCGTGTTTTGGAAAATCCGGATGCACCGGTAGTTTTCCCCAAGAACTTTTTCCCTTCGGGCGTATCCAATCTGCTTTTGTTGGACAAAAATATGCTTCCCTTAAGCGAACGATTGGTATTTGTATATAACGACGATCAAGCAAAGGTTAGTTGTACAACCGACAGCAATACTTATTCGCCTCGAAGTCCGGTTGAATTTACGATAAACCTAACGGACGAATCGGGCAAACCCTTGCAGAGCAATGTTTCCGTCGCAGTGACCGACGATGGGGAAGTGGCGGTGGATACCACTTTCAACATCCTGACTTCGATTTTACTGACGTCCGATTTGAGAGGAAATATATTTGACCCTGCTTTTTATTTCCAAAAGACGACGCAATCGGACTGGGCGTCTGATTTATTGATGTTGACTCAGGGCTGGCGCCGCTATGATACGGAACGGATTATCCGGAACGACCTTCGGTATTCCGACAGTCATTTGGGAAAAGGATATGAAATAAGTGGAACAGTGAATCAAATAATATTGTATTTGAAAGAGAAACCGGCAGACAGTATTAACGTGAATATCTTATCCATTAGCGGAGGCTATTTCGGAAATGCGCTTACCGATCGTACCGGTCGGTTTTATCTGTTTGACGGCGATGCACGCGACAGTACGTGGTTTGTTGTACAGGCAGAAAACAGGAAGGGACGACAAAATTTAGAACTGCTGCTTGATAAACCTCGGTTTCCGGAACGGATCATTCCTGCCTGCGCTCCCTTAGCGTCCGACTCTGATTTTTTCATCAAATATGCCAATAGGGCAGACC
>Ga0209629_10000146_pt1 | contig 33626 bp, 30 predicted proteins | sample TergutCu122P5_FD_187286 | JGI IMG/M metagenome (GOLD analysis project Ga0209629, IMG submission 187286) | Cubitermes ugandensis P5 segment gut microbial communities from Kakamega Forest, Kenya - Cu122 P5 (SPAdes) (version 2) | ecosystem: Host-associated > Arthropoda: Insects > Digestive system...
CTGTTACATACGGATTTATGGCTTTTCAGGATATAAATTATTCTTTTAAAAATACGCCGTTAAAAATAAATGCAAGTTTTCGTTTTTTTGATGCAAAAAATTATGAAAATCGCCTTTATGCTTACGAGAAAGACATTCTTTACGCTTTTTCGATACCGATGATGTACGGGCTTGGTTCGCGATTTTACGTTAATTTAAACTATAAATTTAACGAAAATCTTTCGCTTTGGCTCAAATTTGCACAAACGGTTTATGCCGACGATCGCACTTACATCGGTTCCGGGCGCGATAAAATTGACGGCAACCGTAAAACCGATATAAAATTTCAAATGCGCTGGAAATTTTAAAATATTTTTTAAAGAAAAATTTTTGTATTTTTGTAAAAAATAATTTTCAATGCTAAATCCTGTTTTAAACCAACTCAAAATCAAGTGGAAAGCCAATTGTGAGGATTATAAAGTTCACGAAGTTGGCGGCGGAATACACAATTTCATTTCGGATATGTTTTTGTGCGAGAATTTGTTTGGTTTGAAAATGTCGTTGAAAAAAAATGAATTCGGCACATTCACACACGACACGGTTTTGGGAAAAGAGGGGCGACCAGATTTTATTTTGTACATCGAAAAAGAGGTTACAATTCCCGTTGAGGCAAAATGTTTTGGGCAAATAAAAGAGGGTATCACGCAACTGCAACGCTATCAGATTGATTACAGCAAACAATACGGCATTCTCACTGACGGCAACGAATGGCGTTTTTACCGCGCAGGGCAATATCACAGATATTTTTTGGAAGAAATTTTGGAAAAAACAGACGAATTTCTCGTTTTTTGGAACGATTACATCAAACCGGAATATTACTACATTGAAATTTTTAACCCAACGGAAAGACAAAATCTGTTTGAAGAAAAAATTGATTTAAACGATGCCGAAAACCGCAAAATTTTCTTTGACGACACCACAAAATTGATTTCAAACTTTCGCCTCAAACTCAAAACAGACGAAACAGAGAAAAAACAGGTCGAAACGGCTTATTCGTATCTGATACAGTTTATTTTGTATAAAGTATTGGTAGATAGCGGTTTCCAGACATTTATTAACGAATATCAAACATTATTGCGAAAAATAAAAAAAATCATTATTGACCGCGATTTTTACAGTATGATTGTAAAAGATATTCGTGAAATAGCCGATTATATCTCAAAAAATATCTACAAACCATTTGCAGAAGAACAGGTATCAATCAATCAAAAACTTGAAAAAAATCTGAAAAAGGACTTGACTATTAACGATATTTCGGCGTGGCTTGATATTTTGATTTTTATTGACAAATACAGTTTTGCCAATCTTAAAAACGAAATTTTTGGGTTCGTTTATGAAAATTATTTGAAAGATTTGTATGAAGATAAAAATAAAGGGCAATATTTTACCGACCCCGAAGTTGTGAATTTGATGCTCGAAGAGTTGGGTTACACCCCCGAAAATCTTAAAAATCAGAGAGATAAAATTTCGATTATTGACCCTGCCTGCGGCGCAGGAACGTTTTTGTATTCGGCTGTTGATGCTGTTTTAAAAACATTTCCCGAAAAACTTACCGAAAAAGAGGCGCAAAAAGTTGAACAGTTGATAAGTAAAAATGTTTTTGGGCTTGATATTGAGGAGTTCCCGCTCTATTTGGCAGAAATGAGCATTTTGATGCGTCTTTTGCCGTTGATTGTTAATGACGATTACAACAACCCTATTGACGAAAAAATAAAGGTCTTTAAAACAAAAGACAGCATTTCAGAGTTTCTTGATGCAGGCATTGGTGCAATCAACCCTGATATTGACTACCCTACTCTTTTTTCAAAAACCGATTTGGGTTATCAGTCATTTATGCGTGATAATAAAAATTTGCAGGAAATGATAGAGTCAATGCAGGGACACAACGGCGAGCGAATGAGGTTTGATTTTGTTGTTGGAAACCCGCCGTATATTGGTTATAATGATTGCAGCAGGCAACATGTCCCCTTTATAGGCAAATTTAAAGACAAAACAGATGATTCGATAAAATTTAATGATGTTTATGGGGTGAATATGCACAGCGTACCAAATAAACACAAAAAATATGCGCCAAAACCAAATTTATGGGCGTTCTTTATCGCTTTGAGTTTGGCATTACTTAAAAAAGGCGGAAAAATGTGTTATATCATTCCGCAAACTTTGCTTACTGAAACTGATTATGATGTCCTGCGTTATCATCTGGCAAAATTTTCAACAATAGAAAAAATTATTACTTTTGGCGGAAAAATGTTTATAGGCAGAGGTTTGAAAGGTAAAAAACCTGTTGCAACTTCTTCGTTAATATTAATTATAAAAAAAACGGAACCAACGATTAATACAAAAACAAAAATTATTCAATATAAAAAATACACAAAGTTGCCAAGTGTAGATATGTTTAAAAAATATTTAAACGCTAAAAAAAATAGACGGGAAAAATATATTTTACAAAAAGAACTGTATGAAAATTTTGATAATTGGAATTTTATTACGCAAGAAAAAGACGTTGTAAATTTTTTAAAATCTTACAAAAAAAATTCTGTAGATTTGTCTGTTTATTATAATCATAAATTAGCGAAAGAACATTTCGGAGATATATTTTATTTTGATGCAGGTTTTTCACTTGAAAAAGACAAATATTCAACTGAAAAACTCGAAAATGCCTACAAATTAGTTTTTATAGAAAATAATAATTACTTGTTAAAAACACATAATTATTACCCTAAAACAGATAAAATTGATGTTCCACAAGGCAGTCAGGGTTTAAAATGTTTAGAAAAAAAATATAAAATTATTTGGCGAAAAACTTTTGCTGGAAAAACAAAATTTAATTTTTGTGATTTATCAGATGTAATTTTAGATACAGGGTTGCAATTTATTTCGTCAGATAACAAAACGGAAATTTTATTTTTACTTGCACTTTTAAATTCTAATACTAACACTTTTTTACTCAATAAATTATTAAAATTGGAACACGAACAAAAAGGTATTTTTATTGTTATAAAACGATTAAAAAATTTCATTCGTGTTCCAAAAATAACTTCTGAAAATCAAGCAGTTAAAGATAAAATTATTGAATTAACCGAAAAAATGCTTGATTTGGAAAATGTTGTTTTAAAAGATTTGGTTGATTTTAACGGGCTGATGGTACAAAGGTTTAACAATATACAAGTTATTGGTAATGAATTGGTTTTGACTTTTAATAACAAAAATTATTACCAAAAAATTGAAAAAAATAAAATCAAATTTGTAGAAAAACTTATTTCAGAAAAATTTTACGATAACGGTTTGATTTTCAACCGAGAAGAGGTTACTTTGCAGGAACTCAAAGACCTCGAAGCGATTGATTTTGAACAGCAGGAAAAACTGAAAACAGAAATTGATACTTTGGTTGAAAAACTCTATTTTGATTAAAAAAATGCCGAACTCAAACATAGAAATCTTTAATATTTCGCCGCTCGAAACATCTCAAAACATTAGTCAAATTGCCGAAAATGCGAAAGCAGATTATACCGTAATTTGCTTAAAATCAGATATTTCGCTTGGACAAAATGCCTTGCAGCGTTTCGTGCAAATTGCCGCCGACACAAATGCGGCAATGGTTTATTCCGATTATTTTAAAATTGAAAAAAATATCTCGAACCCAAATCCTGTAATTGATTATCAATGTGGAAGTTTGCACGACGATTTTGATTTCGGCTCGCTTTTGTTTTTCAAAACTTCGGCTTTGAAAAATGCGGCGGCGCAAATGACTGAAAATTACCGTTTTGCAGGACTTTACGATTTGCGCCTGAAAATTTCGCAAAATGCTGATTTATTTCATATTAACGAATTTCTTTATTCCGAAAACGAGAGCGACACGCGCCTCAGCGGCGAAAAACAGTTCGATTATGTAAATCCGCGAAACCGCGAAGTGCAAATTGAAATGGAACACGCCTGTACCGCGCATTTGAAAGCCATTGGCGCATATTTGAAGCCGATTTTTAAGGAAATTACCTTTGAAAAAACGCAAAATTTTCCTACGGAAATTTCGGTAATTATTCCGGTTAAAAATCGCGAAAAAACCATTGCCGATGCGATAAATTCCGCTTTGAAACAAAAAACGGATTTTCGATATAATATTCTGATTGTCAATAACTTTTCTACCGATAAAACAAGCGAAATTATTTCAGATTTTGAAAAAAAATATCCTCAAAAAGTCGTTCAGATTATTCCCAAAAGAAATGATTTGGGCATTGGCGGCTGCTGGAATGAGGCGGTTTTTTCGCAAAATTGCGGGCGTTTTTGTGCGCAGTTGGACAGCGACGATTTATATCAGTCGGAAAATGTTTTGCAAACTATTGTAAATGAATTTCTTACACAAAATTGCGCAATGTTAATCGGTTCATACACGATGGTTGATTTTGATTTAAAAACAATTCCGCCCGGATTGATTGACCACCGCGAATGGACGGACGAAAACGGACATAATAACGCTTTGAGAATTAACGGTTTAGGTGCGCCGCGATGTTTTTACACGCCAATTTTACGCGCAGTTGGCGGTTTGCCAAACACAAGTTACGGCGAGGACTACGCAATCGGTTTGCGCCTGAGCCGCGAATACAAAATCGGACGAATTTTCGATTCGCTGTATTTTTGCCGCCGTTGGGACGGTAACAGCGACTCGTCATTGCCAATTGAAAAAATCAACGCAAATAATTTGTACAAAGATAAACTGCGCACAATAGAATTGGCAGCGCGAATTGGAAAACAATAAAAATTTTAGATATAAAAAACAATAATGCAATCGCAAATATTACTAAAAAACGTAAAAAATGACAGATAAAACACAAACCAACTTTTACGAACTTGATATAAAAACGGCACTTGAACGTTTGCAGGTGCAAGCAGACAAAGGTCTGTCGAATAGTGAAGTTGCACAACGGCAGGCGGCAAACGGAAAAAATGTTTTGAAGCCGCCGAAAAAAATGGGCTTACTGCAAAAAATACTTCATCAGTTAAAAGACGTTTCAGTTATTGTGCTGCTGATAGCGGTAGTGCTGTCGTTTTTGCTGGCAGTACGCGACGGCGAAGGGTTTATTGAGCCCTTTGTCATTCTGGCTGTGGTAATTATGAATCTAATTTTAGCCATCACGCAGGAAGGTAAAGCCGAGCGCGCACTCGAAGCTCTCGAAAAACTTAATTCGCCCGACTGTACGGTAATACGCGAAAGTGTCGTGCAAAAAATCGCTGCCGCCGAACTTGTACCCGGCGATATAATAATCTTGGAAACCGGCAATATTATTCCTGCCGATGCGAGATTGATTGAGGCAGTCGGGCTGTTTTCCGACGAGGCGGCTCTGACGGGCGAAAGCGAACCCGACGAAAAAGATGCCTCGACTATTTTACAAGGCAATGTGCCGCCAGGCGACCAAAACAATATGCTCTTTTCGGGCTGTATCGTTACCGCAGGACGCGGCACGGCTGTGGTTACCGCTACGGGAATGAATACTCAAATGGGGCATATTGCCGAATATTTACAGGATAATAAACGCGCAAAAACACCGTTGCAACTGCGTCTCGACAAACTTGGTATGACAATTTGCTGGATTGCAATCATTTCTGCTTTTATTCTGCTGGCAATAGGATTATTGCGAGGCGCAGAGTTTTCAAGTATGATTATGATTGCTGTTGCTCTGGCTGTGGCGGCGGTGCCGGAAACACTTTCGCTTATCGTTACTTTATCTTTGACAAACGGCGTTCATAAAATGGTAAAAAAGAACGCTTTGATACGAAAACTGCCCGCTGTAGAAACGCTGGGAAGTGCTTCGGTTATTTGTTCGGACAAAACAGGGACACTTACTCAAAACCAAATGACCGTCAAACAACTGTGGCTTTGCGGCGGAGAACCGTTTGCCGATGATGCTGAATTTAACGAAGAACAAAGCCGTTTTCTTGAACTTTTTGCAATGGCTGGTAATGCTGTTGTAGAAACCGATGAGCATGGCAATAAAACTTTTATCGGAAATCCTACCGAAGTTGGTATTTTACGACTTTTGGAAGAAAAAGGATTTAGCGAAATTGCCAAACACGATTATCCCAGAGTGGCAGAAATTCCGTTTTCTTCCGAAAGGAAAATGATGTCTGTTTTATTAAAAGATAAAAATCACGGTTATTTTTTATTAACAAAAGGTGCTCTTGACCGTCTGCCAATTTGTCCCGCCTCTGTTGCCGCCGATATGGCAAGCGCAAAGAAAGTTCACGACCAATTTGCCGAAAAAGCAATGCGTATCATTGCTTTGGCAGGAAAACATATAGATAACTTGCCTGAAAATGAACGTTTTGAAGAATTGGAAAAGGACATCAAACTTTTCGGACTTGTCGGGTTGATTGACCCGCCACGACCGGAGGCGGCAGCGGCAATCGCAACTGCGTACAAAGCAGGTATTCAGACGGTTATGATTACAGGCGACCACGCCTCAACCGCCGGTGCAATAGCCAAAGAGTTAGGCATTTTGAGAGAAGGAAAAACCGTGATGACGGGCGTACAGTTGTCCGAAATTTCGGAAGAAGAACTTAAAGCCACGGTTCGTAATTGCGCCGTTTATGCTCGGGTTTCGCCCGAAGATAAAATCCGAATAGTAAGGGCGTGGCAGGCAAACGGCGAGGTCGTTGCAATGACCGGCGACGGTGTGAACGATGCCCCGGCATTAAAAGCGGCAGACATCGGCATTGCTATGGGAAAAGCGGGAACAGAAGTAGCAAAAGGTGCCTCGGATATGATTTTGACAGACGATAATTTTTCTACAATCGTCGAAGCGGTAGGCGAAGGCAGAAATGTGTACGGAATTGTTAAAAAAATAATTTATTTCCTGTTAGTTTGTAATTTAAGCGAAATTGTCATTATGCTTTTTGGGCAAATTGTTGGCTGGGGAATAATTTTAACGCCTGTTATGCTGTTGCTAATTAATATTTTAGGTGATGGTATTCCGGGAATAAATCTTGCCAAAGAAGAGTCCGACCCCTCATTGATGAATAATAAACCGATAAATCGAAAAGAAAGTTTTTTCAGCGATGGGCTTTTAAGGAAAATATTACGACAAACATTTTTCTGCTCACTGACCGTGATTATCGGTTATTACATTGGTGTTTTTATGAATATTTCCGCTACGGTTTTGCCTTCGGCAGAAATCGGACAAACTATGGCGTTTTTGATTTGCGGCTGGACTTCAATAATTCATATTTTGCACGTCCGCAGTTCAAAATCCATTTTCAGAACACCGATAAACAACAATAAAGCATTGGTAATAAGTGCTTTTGTTATGATTGCTGTTTTTGGAATAATGGCTGCTTTACCTTTTGGCGATATTTTTGGGCTTACACAAATCGGCAAAGAACACTGGTTAGTTGTTTTTGCCCTGTCCCTTGTGCCAACCGCTGCCCGCGAAGCAGGCGTTTTATTAAAAATTTGAAAAAAAATGGGCAATGCCACATTATTAAGGGAAAAAAAATTAAAAAAAGCAGTATTTTTGTCTGATTTTTTTTAATATATAAAAATATTTTTTTATGGAAAAAACGTGGCGATGGTTTGGGAAAAACGATAAAATTTCGTTGTCGTCTTTGCGGCAAATAGGCGTAGAAGGTATTGTAACGGCTCTTCACGATGTGCCTAATGGCGAAATTTGGACTTTGGAAAAAATTTTGGACTTGAAAAATTATATCGAAAGTTACGGCTTGCGCTGGTCGGTTGTAGAAAGTTTGCCCGTTAGCGAGGCGATAAAATATGGCGGCGCGGAACGTGATAATTTAATAGAAAATTATATTATTTCGCTGGAAAATCTTGGGCGTGCAGGCGTGAAAACGGTTTGTTATAATTTTATGCCCGTGATTGACTGGATTCGTACCGACCTGTCGCATAAATGGGCAGACGGAAGTTCGTCTCTGTATTTCGATTTGGTGCGTTTTGCATATTTTGATATTTATATTTTGGAACGCCAAAATGCGCAAAATGATTATTCCAAAGAAATAATTGAAAAAGCAAAAAAACTTGATAAAATTATTTCCGAAAAAGAAAAAGCAGAGTTGATAGACAGTATTATTGTGAAAACTCAGGGCTTTGTAAATGGAAATATTACCGAAAAAGACCGTCAACCTGTGGCACTTTTCAAAAAACTGCTCGACCTTTACAAAGAAATTGACCGCGATATGCTGCGCGAAAATATGCGTTATTTTTTGGAAAAAATAATGCCTGTTTGCCAAAAATACGATATTGATATGTGCGTTCATCCCGACGACCCGCCGCGTGCGGTTTTGGGTTTGCCGCGCATTGTTACCAACGAGCAGGACATTGAATGGATTTTGAAAGCAGTTGATAATCAGCACAATGGATTGACTTTTTGTGCCGGCTCGCTGAGTGCGGGCATTCACAACGACGTACCGCGCTTGGCAGAAAAATTTGCTTCGCGCACAAAATTTGTACATCTTCGCAGCACAGACGTTATGCCTGACGGCAATTTTATCGAAGCCCGCCACCTCGAAGGACGCGCACATTTGATAGATGTTGTGCGGATTTTTGAAAAACAGATTAAAACCACAGGAAAAAATCTGCCGATGCGCGTTGACCACGGGCGCGAAATGCTTGATGATGCCGACAAGGGCTACAATCCCGGATACTCGTTTTTCGGACGAATGCACGCTCTGGCGCAAATGGAAGGCGTTATTGCTGTGGTGCAGGACGAGTTAAAATGATGGCAGTAATTAAACTGACTTTTTTATAAAATAATAATTATTCGTAAATCGTAAATCAAAAATCGTAAATCGTAAATTTCTTTTATGTGTGGAATTGCAATGATTCGGCTGTTGCAGCCGCTTGAATATTATCAGCAAAAATACGGGACGTGGCAATACGGACTGCAAAAAATGTATTTGTTGATGGAAAAACAGCACAATCGCGGGCAGGAAGGTGCCGGTTTAGCTGTTGTGAAACTTGATGTGCCTTCGGGTGAGGAATATATTTCGCGCCAACGAGTTGAGGGCAAAAATGCAATTCAGGATATTTACAAAATTATTGCTCAAAAAACAGAGGAATTATCGCCTGAAACAGCCCAAAATGCTAATTTGGCAAAAATTCAAAATCCATACGCGGGCGAGTTGCTTTTGGGACATTTGCGTTACAGCACGACCACAATGTACGGAAAATCGTCTTTACATCCGTTTCTGCGCCGTCATAACTGGAAAGCGCGTTCGCTTGCGCTTGCCGGAAATTTTAATCTTACAAATGTTGATGAAATTTTTGAAATTTTAACATCACAAGGACAGCATCCGCGCGACAAATCGGATACATTCCTGATGCTCGAATCGCTTGGAAATCAATTAGATAGAGAAGTTCAAAAAGAATACGACATCATTCGCCAGCGATATACAAACGACATCGCAATTACGCAAAAGATTGAGGAACAGATTGATATTCCGTCTTTTATCAGGAAATCGGAACAGTTTTGGGACGGCGGATATGTGATTTGCGGTATTCTCGGACACGGCGACTGCTTCGCTTTTCGCGATGCAAAAGGAATTCGTCCGGCGTTCTATTATGCTGATAATGAAATAGTTGTTGTTGCATCGGAACGTCCGGTTATTCAAACCGCATTAAATGTTAAAAAAGATAAAATTAAAGAAATTGAGGCAGGACAAATTATTATTATTAAAAAAAATGGCAAAATAAGTTTCGACACTATTCGCCCGAAGGACAAAAATCCGACGCCCTGCTCGTTTGAGCGGATTTATCTTTCGCGCGGGAACGATACCGATATTTATAATGAAAGGAAAAAACTTGGTGCGCAACTGAGCGAAAGTGTTTTAAAATCAGTTGATTACGACATTGAAAACACGGTTTTTTCATTTATTCCAAATACTGCCGAAGTTGCTTTTGGCGGAATGATTGAGGGGATTCAGCAGGCGACCGGCAAAACGCCGCACACGGAAAAAGTTTTGATAAAAGATATAAAATTGCGCACGTTTATTTCGCAAAATAAAGAGCGTAACGACCTTGCGGCGCACGTTTACGATATTACTTACGGCACGATTCGCCCGAAAATTGATAATCTTGTGGCGATTGACGATTCGATTGTGCGCGGGACAACGCTCAAACAAAGTATTTTGAAAATTTTGAATCGCCTTGAGCCGAAAAAAATTGTGATTGTGTCGTCGTCGCCGCAGGTTCGTTATCCCGATTATTACGGAATTGATATGGCTTCGATGAGCGAATTTTGTGCGTTTCGCGCTGCTATTCAGTTACTTAAAGAAAGCGGCAGACAGGCGATTATCGACGATGTCTATAAAAAATCGAAAGCGCAGGAAAATTTCCCTAAAAATGAAATTATAAATTATGTAAAAGAAATTTACGCGCCGTTTTCGGACAGTGAAATTTCAAAGCAAATTGCAAAAATGCTTACGCCCAACGAGGTAACATCGCCCGTAGAGTTGGTTTTTCAGACCATTGACGGACTTCATTCTGCTTGCCCAACGCACAAAGGCGACTGGTATTTTTCGGGAAATTATCCAACTGCCGGTGGAAATCATCTTGTAAATCAGGCATTTATAAAATATTATGAAGGAAATGAATCGTAATCGGATAAAATATTTAGTTAAAAAAAAATAATTTTTTATATCTGATATTGCAGTTTCAAAAAAAAGTATTACCTTTGCACAATCAAAACGCGAACTTTGTGCTAATGGAAGTTCGGTGTTTTTACAACCCACATTAGTAAAGTTTTTTTCATAGTTTTTGTTTTTTAATTGGTTCCCTGCAACCGTTTCGATAGAGAAGCGATTGCAGGGTTTTTTTTATGCAGAATTTTTACTTTTTAAGTTATTTATTTGGTTTCAAATACAAATAATAATTTTTCAAATCCAAAACAAGGTCTAAATCATCTAAAACACCTGTTCCTATTACACCTGAAAAAGGCATAGGGCGCCCTCTTAAATTCAATCTAAAACTTGCCCAATGTTCTCCCGGTACAAAATATTTCCCAATTTGTATTGAATCAACAGCAATCCATAACCCGTTTTTTACTTTTTTTTTTACATTATTTTCAATGTAAATACTGTCGGTTACTATATTATATCTGGATATTACTCTTTCCGCCTTAATATCATATTTTGGTCTTATTTTATTAATAAAAAATATATTTCCATTATTACCAGTATCAAAAATTAATAATTCTTTAATCTTTTTTCCTTGTACAGAAACAACAACCGGAATTCCTAAAAAACCGTTTTCTATTTCCATTTTTACTGAATCATAATTTTGCAAGTTATCAGTATTGGTCAGTTCTCTGATGTATTTCTTACTAAAATTTATTTCTATAATTTTTTTATCAAAAAATCTCCAGGGTAGCCACGCAACATCTTTACCAAACCATTTGAAAGCAGGATGATTTTTATCAATCAAATAAGCAGAATCATTATAAATTTTTTCCCATTGTCCGATTTTAACTTTCATTGGTTGCAGTATCAAATCTGATTTTGGTTCGGTTTTAATGTTATCAGAGCCATTGTACAAACTGTCGGAAAAAACTACTCCCATTGCACCTGTTTCTAAAAGGTATCTGCAATGAATAGAATCATTTAAAGTACCAGAGATTAATATTCCTTTTTTGTAGGTGTACTCAAACGGCACTGCATTTTCGGGAATGCTGTCTGTTATTTCATCTGTTTGAGTTGTTTTCTTATTGCACGAATACAGAACTCCTGAAAACAAAAGTCCTGATAACAGAATAAAAATGCTTAATTTAATAGTTTTCATTTTATTTTAGTGTTTTTCACTTATTGTTTTTCAATTGGCTTCAAATACAAATAATAATTTTTCAAATCCAATACAATGTCGAAATTTTGTATAATTCCTGTTCCTATCAGACCCGAAAAAGGAAATATGCGATTTGTTTTTGAGGCAAACCCTGCCCGATGCTCTTTTATTAAGGTATACTTCCCGATTTTTATTGAGTCAGCAACTACTGAAAATCCAAGCGTGTCCACAATTGCACCATTAGCATTATTCGGTTTTATTCCATATTTTGCTCTAATGCGATTGTTAAAAATAATATATCTATTAAAACCTGTGTCAAACATTAGTAATTCTCTAATCTTTTTACCTTGTACAGAAACAACTACAGGAATACCTAAAAACCCATTTTCAATAAATATTTTTACAGAATCGTAATTTTGCAAATTATCTGTATTGGGCAGTTCCCTGATGTATTTATTACTAAAAGAAATTTCTATTATTTTCTTATCAAAAAAAGACCAGGGTAGATATGCAATATCAGAACCAAGCAATTTTAAAACAGAATTGTTTTTATCTAAATAATAGGCATCCTTTATAGAATCTCCAAAAATTTTTTCCCATTGTCCAATTTTTACTTTCATTGGTTGTTGTACAAAATATGAATTTTGTCCGACTTTTATTTTATTAGAGTCATTGCACAAACTATCAGAAAAATTAACGCTTCTCGTTCCTGTTTCTAAAAAATATCTTAAATGAATAGAATCATTTAAAGTTCCTGGAATTAATATTACTTTTTTTATTGAATAATCGTACTCAAACGGCACTGCATTTTCGGGAATGCTGTCTGTTGTTTTGATAGTTTCAGTTGTTTTCTTATTGCAGGAATACAGAACTCCCGAAAATAGAAGTCCAGAAAAGAGAATTAGAATGTGTAAAGTAATGTTTTTCATATTCTAAAAGAATCCCCACTTTTTTTTTCACGCATCAATATTTGCGTAGGTCGCGTTTTCTTCGATAAATTGTCGGCGTGGGGCAACGTCGTCACCCATTAACATCGAAAAAGTATGGTCGGCAATGGCGGCATTTTCTATGGTAACCTGCCTCAAAGTGCGATTATCGGGGTTCATCGTGGTTTCCCAAAGTTGCTTGTCGTTCATTTCGCCAAGTCCTTTGTAACGTTGCGTGTGGATTCCGCTTTCGTTGCCGCCGCCAAATTCCATAATAAAAGATGCGCGCTGCTGCTCTGTCCAGCAATATCGCTCGTTTTTCCCTTTTTTGCAAAGATAAAGCGGCGGGGTGGCAATGTACAGATAGCCCTGCTCAATAAGTTCTTTCATATGGCGGAAAAAGAAAGTCATTATCAGCGTTGCAATGTGGCTGCCGTCAACATCGGCATCGGTCATAATTATTATTTTATGATAACGTAATTTTGTGGTATTCAATGCTTTACTGTCCTCTTCTGTTCCAATACTTACGCCCAAAGCGGTATAAATATTGCGAATTTCTTCACTTTCAAAAACCTTATGCTGCATTGCTTTTTCGACGTTTAAAATTTTTCCACGCAAAGGCAAAATTGCCTGAAACTGACGGCTTCGTCCCTGTTTTGCCGTTCCGCCTGCCGAGTCGCCCTCGACGAGAAAAAGTTCGCAATTTGCGGGGTCTTTGTCGGCGCAGTCGGCAAGTTTGCCCGGAAGTCCGCCGCCCGAAAGCGGCGATTTTCGCTGCACTTTTAGCCGCGCATTTCGCGCCGCCTCACGCGCCTGAGCCGCAAGAATTACTTTTTCTACAATAATTTTTGCCTGCTTGGGATGTTCTTCCAAATAATTTCCCAATGCTTCGCCAACCGCCTGGTCGACCGTTCCCATCGTTTCATTATTTCCAAGTTTGGTTTTGGTTTGCCCCTCAAACTGCGGCTCGGCAACTTTTACGGAAATAATTGCAGTCAATCCTTCTCGAAAATCATCGCCCGAAACCTCAACTTTTGCCTTTTCGAGCATTTTATTGTCGTCTGCATATTTTTTCAAAGTGCGCGTCAGTCCGCGGCGAAAACCCGCAACGTGCGTACCGCCTTCAATGGTATTTATATTATTTACGTAAGAATGAGTATTTTCGTTAAACGTTGTGTTATAAGTCATTGCGATTTCAACAGGCGTTCCGAACTTATCGGTGCTGATGTGAATAATATCGTCAATAAGTTGCTCGCGAGTGCCTTCAAGATAACGAATAAAATCGCGCAAACCTTCTTCCGAATAGTATGTTTCGGTTTTTGGTTCGGGCATAAATTCCGAAATTCGATTGTCGGTAAGGGTAAGTTTCACGCCCGCATTAAGAAACGCAAGTTCGCGCAAACGGTTTGAAAGCACATCAAAACTGAAATTTATTGTTTCAATAAAAATATTTTTGTCGGGATGAAAAGTGATTGTAGTCCCAAATGATTCCGTCTTGCCGACAACTTCTACCTGCGTAATGGCGTGTCCGCGCGAATATTTTTGTTCATAAATATTTCCGTCTCGAAAAACCTGCGCCACAAGTAAATCCGAAAGCGCATTAACCACCGAAACGCCAACGCCGTGCAGTCCGCCCGAAACCTTGTAACTGTCTTTGTCGAACTTTCCGCCGGCACCAATCTTTGTCATAACAACTTCAAGAGCCGATTTTTGCTCTTTTTCGTGCAAATCGACAGGTATTCCGCGTCCGTTATCGCTTACCGAAACGCTGTTGTCGGGATGAATAACGACATCAATAGCATCGCAAAAACCCGCCATCGCCTCGTCAATGGAATTGTCAACTACCTCATACACAAGATGATGCAAGCCCTTTGGTCCAATATCGCCAATGTACATCGAAGGACGCATTCTGACGTGTTCCATTCCTTCGAGCGACTGGATTTTACTTGCATCGTAATTGGAATTTCCGTTTATTTTCTGTTCTTCACTCATATTGTCAGTTAAAAAATCTTTTTTTGCAGTTTTTATAAATTCTTTTTTTATAAAAAATTAATAATCAATGGTTTTACTAATACCTAAAAAACACGCAAAGATACAGAAATTTTATCAAATGGGCAAATAATTTAAACAAAAATCCGCATTTTCTTATTTCCTTTTTAGAGTTCGTAAATAATCTTTGGTTTCACTTTCGACGCGGCGGCTTTCGATGATTTTTTGAATTGCTTTGTTGTGTGTCCAGGAATTTAAAGTATTGTTTTGCAGGAATTTAAGTGTAATATCAGGTATTTTGATAAAAAAATCAGCCAGCGTCCAGGCAATACCCATACGGACATAATAATCGGAATTTGTAATGTTTTCAAAAATCTCAAAAACATCGCTAACATATTGATTATCAATAAAATTATTTAAAATTTCAATTGTTCCAAAACGAATTTCGTATGGTTTTTCCGAACTTAAATACGGCTGAATAAATTCCCACAAAAGCGGTTTTTCGGAATTTTTCACTTTAAAACAAAAGGAATCGCAGGTAGCCCAGTTGTCGATACGCGGCACAAAAGCAGCCGTGAGCGCAAGCCGTTGCTCAATGGAAATTTTGGCATAATTGATAATAAACCCGCGCACAAAGGTCTCTTCAATGTAAACATCTTCATTTTCAGCCAGATACATCTGCCAATCAGGTTTTTTGGCAATTTCCTTTGCCAAAGCGCGTAAAACATTCAATCGTATTCCTAAAATTCTGTTACTCTGAATATTAGGAATAAGTTTTGCATTAAATTTCCGTAGTTGCGGGTCGCAAATTTGCAGCAGTTTCTCTCGAAATTCTATTTGCATAAAAAATTTTTTTTGCAAAAATATAAATTTTTCCTTACACACAAAGCAAACCCCAAAAAACCTGTTAAGTTTTTGAAACTTAACAGGTTAGAATTCTGCTGCGGCACGGACGAGGATGTCCGCGCCAACGGCAAGATATTCGTAATTTTTTTCTAAATTATTAAAATATAAATTTTCAATTGGGAATAGCAAATCTCTACTCTTCCCCCAATAAATATCGCCGTGTTTGTCTATTTTATATTTTTTGAATTTTGATAAATTTCTATATTTATCATACTGAGGATGAGGACGTTTGTATAGATAATTGCCAAAATCGACATCGTTGAGTTTGCCGTCTGAAAAAAATAACCTTATCGTGTAGTTATCTATATATTCGGATTTTTTAATTGCTATGTTTTCAGGAATGTTCATTTGAGATTGATTTTTTTTAGTTTTAATTCTTCTTTATCAATTTTTGTTTTGATACGCACAATTTTGACTTCCGATTTAAGAACAAATGAATTCATCCATTTTTTTACGATATCTTCAGCGTAAAAAATAATGAAATCCCTTGTCGTTTTTTCATCATTAGCCGATAACATTTCTCTTCCGCGTCTTTTTCGCGTTTTAATTTCGGTTAATACCCCATTATAAATTATCAAGTCAAAAATTGTTTCTTTGTCACCTTTTTTGACGTGAACGTGAATAGGGTCGTGTTCGTTGGAATAAAAGTAAAATACCAAACCAAAATATTCATAAATTTCAGGCATAATATTATTTTGATTAAAAATTACACTGCAAAATTACAACTTTTTTTCTTACACACAAAACAACCCCAAACAAAAACCTGTTAAGTTTTTAAAACTTAACAGGTTAGAATTCTGCTACGGCACGGACGAGGACATCCACGCCAGCGATGGGGCAAGATTTAATTTTTTGTAATTAATTCTTCTATTGAATTTATAAATTCTTTTGACTTTTCGATAAGCGGTTGTATATCTGCCTCTTCTATTTTTATCCAATCGCTGTAATCGCCTGTTTGGCGAAGTTCAAAAAGTTGCTTGTAAAATTTGCCTTTTTCAACCGACAATAAACCTGTTCTCACAAAATGCAAACCTAATTGATTTATAGTTCCATTGTGCGTGTGTGCCTCAATTCCATTTTGCACCAATAGCGCACCGACAGCATAATAGCAAGCATAATACAACCTGTTTGCAGCCGTTTGCCAAAAACCATTATCAATCAAAACAGCAACTTCTGCAAAAGTATTTTTCGACTTTTCTAATCGAAATTCTACTACAGATTTTCTTTCGTTATCTGTCAAACTCATAATTTTAATTATTTTTTGTTAATTAATTTCAATACCGTCTTTTTCAACATTTTTATAAAAAGGAAAGCCCTTACCTTTTTCCCATTGTTCCGAAGTAAAAATTTTTATACTTAAATATGTTCCAAATTGCCAACCCATTAACACAAATTCAAATGTTTTATCTTCGTCTGATTGTTCTTTTTTGGATTTGTTGAGTAAAAGCAGCAAATCCCAATCCGAATCGGGACGAGCATCGCCACGCGCCTGAGAGCCAAACAAAATAAGTTTTTCGTTTGGAATCAACTGACGTTTGAGCGTGCGAATATTTTCTAAAATTTGCGTATTCATTTTATTTTTCTGCAAAATTACAACTTTTTTTCTTACACACAAAGCAAACCCCAAATAAAAACCTGTTAAGTTTTTAAAAACTTAACAGGTTACTTTGTCTTTTTGGATTTGCAATCCAAAAATGGCTATTATCAGGATTTTTAATCCGTTTCAAAAAATTAAACAAAACGATATCTATAATATTGGATTACAAATCCAAATAATACAACTCTGCGGATAACATATCCGCAGAGACGGATGGCTTTTTATTTTTGTTTTTGATAGCCAGGGATATATTTGAAACCATTTGCTTCAAATTCAGCCTGTGTTTCTTGACGACATTGGGCTGCTACTTCAACAGTTGGATTTATAACGCCTTTTTCTTCGACCTTTGGGGAGTTTCTAGTTGCCGCGCGTATCGCTAGAATATCATCCCTAGCAGAATGAATCCCATTTTTTGAGCTAGCTTGGTCAAAATCTTCATATGAAACTATGTATACAGAATCAGCACCGCTGGTCAGAGCATTCAAAACTTGTTCCGGGGTGGCACGATTGGTAGCAGCATTGAGATACCCAAACGGCAATCTCACAATATTATATGTTGGTTTTGGTTCTTCAACGGGTTTGCAAGATGTGAAAGACAAAGCTGTTGCCAGCAGGCTCAGGCCGCCGATTTTGATTTTTTGTGTCCATTTCATAACCAAATTGACAAATGGACTTCCCCGTGCGTCAGCGCACGCTGCCTCGCTACCGCCTTCACTCGCCCCGCCACATACGCACTCGCACATTGGATTATTCATAGCAAGCAAATCTTCAATGGCAATTTTGCCTTCTCTTACTGCACGTAACAAAAAGTGCCACAACATTCCCATTCCGAAGTTTCCGTAATTTTTTCTTTTTTGATAATTTCTTTTTGAATGTCCCACGCAATTCAGCGGAAATCCTCCTGTCGATATTCTTCCCATAATTTTTTTGTTTATTTATATTAAAATTTATGATTTTTTTATTGAAAAATGCGTCGCAAAAATAAAACAAAATTATTAATTGACAAAATATTTTTTCAAATAAATGTATAAATATTTTAATTTATTGTTAAATAATTGCTGATTAATTGTTTAAATACTTCTATATCAACAACTTTTATTTGCGGAAAATCAATTTCTTTTAAAATATTAAAATGTTTGTCGTTAGTTACAATATAGTCAACACCTGCATTTAAAGCACAATCAACAAATTTATTATCGTCAGGGTCGGTAGTAATTAAATTCCATTTAAAATAATTATTGGTTTTACAAACATTGTACGAAAGCAGTAATTCATTAATAACGTCATTTACAAACTGTTGCGGATAAAAACGTAACAAAACTTCATTATATTCATTCAATATTTCGGTGGTATAACAAAGCGTAATTTTTTTGTTCCTGAATGCCTGCCAAATACACTGAAAGGGCGAAGTTGCATACAAACAAACAACTAAACAATTTGTATCAAGCACTATTTTCATTTGTATGACGTGCGATAATGTGAATTAAGAATTGTGTCTATTTGTTCATCGCTAAAATGGAACTGCTTTGCCTGTTCATCAACTCTTTTTTGGTAATAATTGAGCAGCAAAGATTGAATATCTTCTTTTTCCTGCTCACTGTTTATTTGTGAAAATGTTTGCAATAACAGAATTTGCGCAGAATTAAGAGGCGAATTTAATAATGTCGTTTCCATATTTTTTTCTATAAAATATAATTTTGTGGTTGGACTGTACTTGACTTCTGTAAAAAATCAAGTGCATTTCTTTTGCACTGCAAAAATAAAACAAAATTTTTAATTGACAACAAATTTTTTTGTCTTTCCATTATATAAACCTCATTTTCAAAATTCTCACCGCATTCAGAACGCAGAGCAACGCCACGCCAACATCGGCAAAAACGGCTGCCCACATACCTACAATGCCCAAAGTTCCCAAAATCATTACCAAAATTTTTACAGAAATTGCAAAAAACACATTTTGGTTAATCACGGCGTGAGTGGCGCGCGCAATTGTTATCGCCGAAACAATTTTTGTCGGCTGGTCGGTTTGAATCACGATGTCGGCAATTTCAATCGCCAAATCGCTGCCAACGCCGCCCATCGCAATTCCCACGTCGGCAAGGGCAAGCGACGGCGCATCGTTAATTCCGTCGCCAACAAAAGCGACTGCATTTTGCGGATTGCTTTTGAGTTTTTCGACAAATTCAACCTTATTTTCGGGCAAAAGTTCGGCGCGAAAATCGCTGATATTCAGATGGCGAGCGACTTTTTCTGCCGCTGAAAGACGGTCGCCGCTAAGCATAACTATTTGATTTATACCATTTTGTTTTAAATCAAAAATCGTTTGCGATGCTGTTTCTTTGATTTCATCGTCAATAATAAAATAACCTGCAAAATGGTCATTTATACCAACAAAAGTGATGGTTTCAATAATTTGTTCAGTTTCATTTGGTAACTGAATATTGTGTTTTTGCATTAATTTTTTATTTCCAACGGCAATTTTTTTATTATTTATAAAACATTCAATTCCATAGCCGGCAATTTCTTTGATATTTTCTACTTTATAATTAATATTAAAATTCTGATTTTCAGCAAAATCCACAATGGCTTTTGCAATAGGATGTTTTGAAAATTTCTCAACAGCCGCAGTCATTGTTATAAATTCTGTTTTGTCAATTCCCTGACATACAACGTTTTGTACTTTAAAAACACCTTTTGTCAAAGTTCCGGTTTTATCAAAAACGACAGTATTTATTTTGCGCAGCAAATCCAAAAAATTAGCGCCTTTAAACAAAATGCCGTTGTGCGAAGCGGCACCAATTCCTGCAAAATAACCTAACGGAATCGAAATCACAAGTGCGCAGGGGCAGGAAATAACCAAAAACACAAGTCCGCGATAAAGCCATTTGCCAAATTCGTAATTTTGCACGAAAAACATTGGAACACAAGTAATTAGCACTGCCAACGCAAAAACAATCGGCGTGTAAATTTTGGCAAAACGGCGAATAAGCAATTCCTTACGCGCTTTTCGTTCTACGGCATTTTGCACCATATCTAAAATTTTTGCCAGCGAACTGTCCGAAAACGGCTTTGTAACCTGAATTTCGACAACATTTTCGATATTTAACATTCCTGCAAGTACATGTTCGCCGCTGCGAATTGAGCGCGGAATACTTTCGCCGGTCAGGGCGGAAGTATTGAAACTGCCACATTCAGAAAGCATTACGCCGTCCAACGGTACTTTTTCGCCTGAAAAAATCTGAACTTTTTCGCCTGCGACAACCGTTTGTGGCTCAACGAGTGAATATTGTGAATTTCTGAAAACCCGCGCAACTGCCGGACGCACATCAAGCAGCGATTTAATATTGCCTTTGGCGGTTTCCACAGCGTTTTCCTGCAAAATTTCCCCAACTGTATAAAACAGCATAACTGCCACTGCCTCAGGATATTCGCCGATGACAAACGCACCGATTGTCGCCAACGACATCAACGAAAATTCATTAAAAAACGAGCCGCCGCGCAATTCTTTCCACGCATAACGTAGCACCGGCACGGCAACCGGAAAATAAGCAATAATAAAACATATTAAACGAATTGTATTATTTTCAAACAATTTGTTATAAAAACTGTCGATTATAATACAAATTATAAGTAAAATAAAACTTATTGCCGCAGGAAGATATTTTTTTAAAAACATAAAAAGAATTTACGAATTACGAATTACGATTTACGATTAAATTTTCTTGATATTTGTGTCTTAATACTTGCACAAAAAAACCGCAAAACTTTCATTTTGCGGCAAAGGTAATATCAAAATAAATGCAACCAAGTTGCAAAGTTAGGGGGATTATTTTATTTCTACCACCAAATACCTGCTTAGCGACCAGAATTCTTTTTGATTTTTAATTTTGATAATCAAATTTTTATCGTTTTTGTCGGACGGATTTTCGGTTTCCAATGCAAAAGACGATGCAGGATGATTTGTTAAAATCGTTGCTTTACTTGTGTGAAGCGGGATTTGTTTTGTTTGCGAAATGTCAATTCGCGTAAAATAATGTTTGTTAAAATCGCTTTGCATCACTTTCGTTTTGCTGAAAAGTCCACCGTCGGTAAGAATTTTTTGGTCTTTAAGTTCGCGCGTTGTGCCGATGGCATAAAAAGCCGAGTTGAGTTCGTAAGTTTGTTCGTCTATAACTCGCTTATTTTCAGTTTTTTCCTTTTCCAAAGACGAAATATTTTCGCCGAGCGTTCCAACCCGACGGTTCAGCGAATCAACCGAAGAATTTAACGTAAAAATCTGGCTGTCTTTCTTTTGCAACTCGGTTTCGAGTGCGACGAGACGTTCTTTTGCGGCGTTAAGTTCGTTCGTCAGGCGAGCGACACTTTCGCGCAGTTGGCTTGAGGCGACGTTGCTGTTTTTAATTTTGCCTTCGAGGTCGGCAATTTTTTCACGATTTGTCGAAATAAGTTCATTGATATATTCCAAATCGTTGATTAACTTTGCGCGGCGGTCGCCTTTGAGTTCATCGTCTTTATTGACGGCAATGACGTTTTCGGCACCTTTAATTTTGTCGAAATTGTCAGAAATTTCGTTCATTGTTGCAAAATAATCGTCTAATTCGCGCTCAATGGTTTGTTTTACGTTCATCAAAGAATCATTTTGCGCTTTCATCTGGTCGTAAGACGATTTGCTTACGCACGAAACCGCAATTAATACGGTAAAAATTGTTATTGATAAAAATTTTATTATTTTCATACGTTTTTTTATAAAAATCAAAAAAATAACACAAAAAACCGACAAAATTGTTTTCATCGGCTTTTGTTTTGTCTGCTTTTTACAGCAAAAATTATGCCTTAACGCGCCCGACGTAAGAACTGTCGCGCGTGTCAATTTCGATTGTTTCGCCTTCGTTGATAAACAGCGGTACACGAATTTGCGCACCCGACTCAACTGTGGCGAGTTTTGTGGCGTTGGTAGCGGTATCACCCTTAATTCCCGGCTCGGAATAGGTAATTTTCTGCTGAACTTTTATCGGCATATCGGCGTAAAGGACAGTGTCGGTTGTGGCATCGGAAACCACGTCAAGCGTCATTCCTTCGAGCAGAAAATCCACGCCGTTAATCAAACCGTGCGCAATCGGCTGCTGCTCAAATGTTTCCTGATTCATAAAAATATAATCATCGCCTTCTTTGTACAAAAACTGATACGGACGGCGTTCTACGCGCACATCTTCAAGTTTTTCGCCAATATTAAAGCGGCGTTCAAGCACGCGTCCATCGACCACGTTTTTGAGCGTTGTACGCATAAAAGTATTGCCCTTGCCGGGCTTTACGTGCAGAAATTCGATAACAAAATAAAGTTGTCCGTCCATTCTGATACACGTTCCGTTCTTTATATCCTGTGCATTTATCATAAAAAAAATAATTTTTATATTTCAAGATTCCAAAATTTCAAGATTTCAAATTATTATAAATCAATAGATTGTAAGTGTTTTTTTAATTTATATTAAAAATCTGTTTAAATTTTATTTCGAAAAAAATATCAAATCGAAAACCAACTGTCATTGCGGGCTTGACCCGCAATCTAAAACTTAGAAATACGTAAAAAATTCATCTATATTTTAAATGTATATTTAATTTAACTTATTAAATTATAAGGTTTTAGAACATATCAGATTGCGGGTCAAGCCCGCAATGACAAAACGAAGTTTTGTTAAATTTAAACATACTCTTAAAAAAAATTTCAGGTACAAAAGTAATGTTTTTTTATGAATTTTTATTCGTCGGATAAAGATAATGGCTTTTTGAAAATTCCAATAATTTTTTGATAAATTTTCAAATATGCCTCATTTCGGAACAGTGCAGAGTCCTTTGCGGCTTTGTAAGTTAAGAAAATTCCTATCGGCAGTAGAATTGCCGAACTTAGCCACATTCCTTGCCAGGTTGCCCAAAGCCCTTCACGCGCCATTTTAAAGCCCGTATTATCAATAATATAATAAAAGATAAACATTAAAACCGACACCACAATCGGCATTCCAAGCCCGCCTTTGCGGATAATTGCCCCAAGCGGCGCACCGATAAAAAAGAAAATCAGGCAGGCAAACGAAAGTGTAAATTTGCGGTAAAGTTCAATCTGATGACGGCGAATTTTTAGAATTTCACTGCTTATGGTTGCGTTCGAGAACGTATTTGCATCTTTTTTTTGCCGAGCAATGCTCATAGTTTCACTCACAACTCGCTGTTTGTCAATGGAATTCATTTTTGAAAAAATATTATCAAATTTTTCGCTTTTAGCAACTTTCTTTTCTGTATTAAATTGCACATTTTGATTTCGTTCACGCCCCAAATAATTGTGCGCAATAAGTTCCTTTCCCAAAATTGCGGTTTGATTATCAACAATATTTTGCACAGAATCAATAGTTTGCAGCAGTTCATTAAAATTTTTGCTAACATATTCATCTTTTAAAATTGATTCGTCGTAGCGGTCGAAAGCGGTGTTAAAATCTATTAAAATTTCTTTTTGGGTAAATGTTTCGCGGCGGTAAGGAATTGACGTTGAGTAACTTGACCTCTGATTTTGCAAATTTTCAAAACCTTCGCCGTGCAAGAGTGTGAGCATCAAATATTTTTTATCGGCAGTAAAAGCAATTTTTCCCGAATCGGCGAGCGTAATACTTGCGTTTTGAAATCCGCGCGAAAAATTGTAAATCATCATATTTTTAAGCCAGCCGCCGTCTTTTTCCTCAATATAAATATGGTAACCGGTAATTCCGTCGTAAAATTCGCCTGTTGGGATTTCCACTTCGGGCGATTTTTGCCGCAACGAAAAAATCAAAGTCCAAAGTTTGGTTTGCGCTTTGGGCAAAATATCATTTGAAAAAAAATACGCACCAACGCAAGTCATTGAAATAAAGATAATTAGCGGCAACATTATTCTGAAAAGCGAAACGCCGGCAGATTTCATTGCCGTCAGTTCAAAATTTTCGCCCAGATTACCAAAAGTCATCAGTGAGGCAAGCAAAATGGCAAGCGGCAACGCCATCGGGACAAGCGAGGCACTTGAATACAGAAAAAATTCTGCAAAAACCGACAATCCAATGCCTTTCCCAACCAAATCCGCAACGTGTTTCCACGTAAATTGCATTTCCACTATCAGCAGGCAAATCAGAAAAGTCCCCACAAAAATGGGAAAAAACTGCTTGTAAAGATATAAATCAAGTTTTTTCATTATTTTTCGAACCGCAAAGGTACGGCTAATTTTCCAAAATTAATATTTTTCCATTAAAATAAAAAAATTATTTGCATAAATAAAAAAAATGCAGTACTTTTGCAGTCCGAAATTTTTTGGTAAAAAGTTTAAGAAAAAATACAGATAAAATAATGTCGAAAATTTGTCAAATAACGGGTAAGACGGCAATGGTGGGCAATAATGTGTCGCACTCGAAACGCCGTACAAAAAGAACTTTTGACGTGAATTTGTTCACAAAAAAATTCTATTGGGTTGAGCAGGATATGTGGATTCGCCTCAAACTTTCTGCTGCCGGACTTCGCACAGTCAATAAATTAGGTTTGGACGCGGCAATAAAGCAGGCGGCAAACAAAGGTTATTTATACGCTTAAAAATTAACAAAAATGGCAAAGAAAACGAAAGAAGCACGGATTCAGGTAATTTTGGAATGTACCGAGCATAAAGACAGCGGAATGCCCGGCACTTCGCGCTACGTTACCACAAAAAACAGAAAAAATACCACAGAACGGTTGGAATTGAAAAAATACAATCCGATTCTCAAAAAAGTAACAGTTCATAAAGAAATTAAATAAAAAGGTTTTAAATTATGGCAAAGAAAGCGGTAGCATCGTTGCAAAAGGGCGAAGGACGTACTTATGCGAAAGTGATTAAAATGGTAAAATCGCCCGCAAGCGGTGCATATTCATTTCAGGAAGAAATGGTGCACGTCGAAAATTTGAAAGATTATTTGGCAAAATAATTTCATTTTGTAAAATAATTTTACAACAAACGCTCATTTTCTAAAAAAAGATGAGCATTTTTTGTTGAATTTTTTTTTAATTTCAAGATTTCAAATTCCAAGATTTCAAGATTTTTTTAAATGGTAAATAGTAAATAGTAAATGGTAAATTATTTTTTTAACTTTTAATTTTAAAAAGGATGTCTTTTCTAAATATTTTTAATAAACAAAAAAAGGAAACTCTCGACGAGGGCTTGCAGAAAACCAAAGAAAGCGTGTTTTCTAAGATTTCGCGTGCGGTTGCGGGCAAGTCGAAAGTTGATGAAGAAGTGCTTGATAGCTTGGAAGAAGTGCTGATTACTTCCGATGTTGGCGTGGAAACAACTTTGCGCATTATTGAGCGAATCGAAAAACGCGTCGAACGCGATAAATATTTGACTGTAAATGAATTAAATATAATTCTCAGAGATGAAATTGCTTCTTTGCTTGCCGAAAATAATTCTGAAAATGTCGGCGATTTTTCCGATATTTTACCAGCAAAACCTTACGTGATTATGGTTGTGGGCGTGAATGGCGTTGGAAAAACCACTACAATCGGCAAACTTGCGGCGCAATACGTCAAAGCGGGCAAAAAGGTTTTACTTGGTGCGGCGGATACTTTTCGTGCGGCGGCAGTTGACCAACTTGTGATTTGGGGCGAGCGCAGCGGCGCAACCGTTATCAAGCAAAAAATGGGTTCTGACCCCGCTTCTGTGGCTTACGACACAGTTTCGTCGGCAAAAGCAAACAATGCTGATGTGGTAATAATAGACACTGCCGGACGGCTGCACACAAAAATTAATTTGATGAACGAACTTACAAAAATTAAAAATGTGATGCAGAAAGTTGTCCCTGATGCGCCACACGAGGTTTTACTCGTTTTAGACGGCTCAACCGGACAAAATGCTTTTGAGCAGGCAAAACAATTTACCAAAGCCACAAATGTTAATGCGCTGGCTATCACAAAATTAGACGGGACGGCAAAAGGCGGCGTAGTTATCGGAATTTCCGATCAGTTCCAAATTCCCGTAAAATACATCGGACTTGGCGAAGGAATTGACCACCTTCAAATATTCGACAGAAAAGAATTTGTAGAAAGTTTGTTCGGGTAAAAATTTTTTCTACATAATATTTTTTTTCATTACTTTTGTACTAAACTTTTTAATTACCTAAAATTTTATGATTCAGAGAATTTACCTTAATATTTTCCGTGAGAAACGGCAGGTTTTGCTGTTTGTGGTTTTGAGTTTTTGTTTTGCCTTTTTGCCTGTTTTTACGCAAAAAACGGCGGCGCAAACGCCAATAAAAGTTATCGGACAGGTTGTTGATGCCAAAACGGGTGAAACCGTTATCGGCGCAACTGTCAGTCAGGCGGGAACTTCAAATGCCACAATGACCGATTTTGACGGCAATTTCAGTTTGACAGTGCCTTCAAATGCGGTTTTGAAAGTTGATTATGTTGGATATGCTTCGCAACAAATCCCTGTGAATAACACTTCCCAATTTCTTATCAAACTCGCAAGCAACGAAAAAATTTTAGATGAAGTTGTCGTTGTGGGCTACGGAACGCAGAAAGTCAAAGACCTGACGGCACCGATTTCGTTGGTCAACGGCGAGTCATTATCCAAACAGTTGGCGGCAAATCCGATGTCGGCAATGCAAGGGAAAGTTGCCGGCGTTCAAATAATTAACAGCGGTGCGCCTGGCGCAGGTCCGAGCGTGAAAATTCGCGGCGTGGGTTCTATCGGCGATTATGCAAATCCGCTATACATCGTTGATGGCGTTTTTGTGGAAAATATTGATTTTCTTAATGCCAACGATATTGAAAATATGAATGTGTTGAAAGACGCATCGGCAGCGGCAATTTACGGCGTTCGCGCGGCGAATGGCGTTATTTTGATTACAACCAAAAAAGGCACCAGAGGCAGCGCAAAAATCACTTACGACGGCTACGCCAGCACACAAATTCCTGTGAATATTATGCCGCTTACCAATCGAAATCAATATGTGGAATTGCTCAACGAGGCAAACGCCAATACTACCGGTTACGTTCCAAAAGATGTGAATAATTATCCTGCAAGTACCGACTGGTACAGCCAATTAGCGCGTACTGCAATGATGACGAGCCATTCGCTTGATATTTCGGGCGCAACCGATGTTACAAATTATTCTTTGGGATTTAATTATTTTTATCAGGATGGAATAATGAATACCAAAAACAGTTATGAGCGTTACAATCTGCGGGCGCGACTCGACCAGACGGCTACCGACTGGCTGAAAATCGGTGCTACAACGCTTATTTCCAATTATTCGCAATATTCGCCGAACAATGATGCGGTTTTTGGGCAGGCATTTGTCAATCCGCCTGTTTATCCGGTTTATGACCCCCAAAATACTGCCGCTTATCCTGTCGATTTTGCTTCGCCGCAGCAATACGGTTTTGGAAATCAATATGGAAATCCCGTTGCAACGGCTTATTACAATAATAATAGAGAAAGAGGCATTAAAACAGTTTTTTCCGCTTATGCTGAAATCAGTTTTATTCCCGATAAATTGAAATGGAAAACGGCTTATAATCTGAATTATAATCAATGGGATTCGCAACTTTATCAGCCCGAATATTTTGTCGGCGGCTCGCAGGGGCTTGGACAATCGCAGTTGAGTAAGACCTTCGGCATTCTTTCAAAACAAATTTTAGACAATATTTTAACTTATAATAATGATATTCAACGACATCATTTTACGGTAATGCTTGGGCAGTCGGTGCGCACTGAAAAGCAAAGTACGCTTACAGGTATGGCTGTGAATGTGCCGGGATTTGATGAGCAGTCAATTTATTTATCGAACGGTTCGTATAAAAATCAATCGGCAACTGACGGCGCATACCGTTTCAGAGGCGTTTCGTTTTTCTCACGCGGCACTTATAATTTTGCCGATAAATATTTGGCAACATTAACTTTCCGTGCCGACGGTTCTTCAAAATATAATAAAAAATGGGGTTATTTTCCTTCTGTGGGCTTGGGCTGGGTGCTTACGGGTGAAGATTTTATGAAAAATCAACACTGGACAGATTTTTTCAAAATCCGCGCAAGTTGGGGATTATTGGGTAACGACGCTGTGCCGAATAATTCGCAATATATTTTGGGAACGACCGGCGTTGGTAGTTCGGCAATATTTGGAAATCAGTTGATTGACGGCGTTGGCGCACAAACTGTTTTTCAAAATTTTTTAATCTGGGAAACGGTAAGCGAATTTAACTTTGGCGCAGACGCACATTTCTTTAATCGCCATTTTACAGCCGAAATGGATTATTACAACCGCACAACTTACAACGTGGTATTTAGCGCGCCGATAGCCACAGGCGGCGGTGTAGGCGAATTGCTGGCGAATAACGGAACCGTGCGCAATCAGGGTTTTGAACTGACTTTGAACTGGAACTTTAAATCTAATAAAGATTTCGGTTTTAATATTGGTTATAATGTAACTTATATAAATAATAAAGTGTTGGCTTTGAATGGGCGCAGCACGCCTATTCCGGGTGCATCAGTGCGCGGAAATTTTACAACCAGCACCAAAGTTGGTTATCCGATAGGCGCATTTTGGGGTTATGAAATTGCGGGCGTTTATGCCAGCGAAAGCGAAGCATTGCGCGACCCCGTTTCGCAAACTATAAAAGATGCAGGATATTTCAAATATAAAGACCAAAACGGCGATAATATTATTGACGAAAAGGATAAAGTTTATCTCGGAAGTCCGATTCCCTGGCTGATTGCGGGTTTGGATTTTGAAATGAATATAAAAAAGTTTGATTTCAGTATTAATATTCAATGGCAATCTGGCAATAAAGTGCTGAATGCCAAGCGAATGAACCGCGATATTTTTGCAGACGGCAATTACGACCTTGATTTTTACAACAATGCGTGGCGTCCCGACCGTCATTCCGATAAATATCCGTCGGCAGAGGCGTACAACAGTTCGTTTATTCAGCAGGCAAATGATTTCTTTGTGGAAGATGCCTCGTACATTCGCATTCAAAATGTGCAACTCGGCTACACTTTCGATAAAATGTGGCTGATTTCGGGCTTGCGGATTTACGTTTCGGCGCAGCGTCCGTTTACGCTCTTTACTTACAAAGGGTTCACGCCCGAAGTCGGCGGCACGCCCATTGCAAGCGGCATCGACAGGTCGGTTTATCCGATGCAGGCAGTTTACGCACTTGGTTTTAAGGCAAGTTTTTAATGTCTGAACTGTGAATTTTAAGATTAATATGATTAAAAAAAACAATAGTAATCAGTGATTATGTCCCGTAGGGACAAAATTTGAATAACCGCAGGTAAGCGTAGCGCAACCTGCGGATACAGAAAAACACCTAACCCCCTGCCCCTTCCCAAAGGGAAGGGGAGAGTGGGCAGGTGAAAAATTTATAAAATAAACAAATGCCCTTCACGCCCAACCCTTTGGGGAGGGTTGGGGTGGGGTCAAATAATAAAATTTTTAATATGAAAAAGTTAGTAATAATATTTGCAGGCATCGCCTTATTGACGGGCTGCAGCGATTTTTTGAACATTCGTCAGGAGGCGAGCGTTCCTTCAACTGGAATGGACTATACCAAGCCCGAAAATATGTTTTTGCCCGTCAGCAACGCTTACGCAAAAATGCGCACATACAGCACGCACGCTTTTGCGTATATCGGCGCGTTTGAAATCACGTCCGACAATGCCGACAAAGGCAGTACGCCCGAAGATAATCCGCCGATGGCTCAATTCGACAATTTTACCTACGATGCGGCAAACGGACTGCTGAACGACTTGTGGATGGGCTATTTTGACATTGTCAGCGCGGCAAACAATGCGCTATATCAGATGCCGCTCTTTGAGGCGGCGATGCAAAGCGACGCCAACAAAAAACTGACTTATCAGTACGCCGCCGAAGCAAAAGTTATTCGCGCTTATGCTTATTTCAACCTCACGCGCCTTTTCGGACGGGTGCCGATAATTGATACGCTGATGACTTCAGACGAACTTGCGGCTGCAAAGCAGGCAAATACCGACGATTTGTATAATTTTATTCTAAATGACTTGAACGAGGCAATTCCGCTGCTGCCCGAATCGTACACAAGCGAGTGGGCTGGGCGAATTACCAAATATTCCGCTATGGGAATAAAAGCGAAAGTGCATTTGTACCATAACGATTTGGATTCGGTGGCGTCATTGACCGACCGCATTATCGCTTCGGGCAGATTTCGTTTGTTGGACAATTTCAAGGAAGAATTTTCGATGGACGGCGAAAACAGCAAAGAGTCGCTTTTTGAAATTCAATGTTCTACTTTGGGAAAAACCACAGGCGATGCGCCATATTTGGAATATGCTTTTGTGCAAGGACCGCGCGGCAATTCGCCGAGCAATATGCAGGGCTGGGGTTTTTGCACGCCAAGCAACAATTTAATTCAGTTTTTTGCCAATCGCGGCGAGACAGTGCGCGCTGCAACCACTTTTTTGTATCGCGGAACAATGACGCCCGAAGGCGACAGTATCAAAATGTCCTGCGCAAACCCCGTGTACAACGGCAAAGTTTATACGCCATCGCAATATAACAAATGGAGTTATAACGGCTACGGATTTGATTACAATGTGCGGATTTTGCGCTATTCGGATATTTTGTTGATGTTTGCAGAGGCAAAACTGCAAGGCGCAGCCGCCGGAAACACTTCGGGCTATTCGGCTTTGACGGCTATAAATGAAGTTCGCCGAAGAGTACAACTTGCGCCGCTTGCCGCCGTAACTTTGCAAGATGTTTGGGATGAGCGCCGCGCCGAACTTGCGTTGGAAGAAGACCGCTTTTTCGACCTCGTGCGCACAAAGCAGGCAGCAACCGTACTTGGCAGCAAAGGATATGTGGAAGGCAAAAACAATGTTTTCCCCATTCCGAATAATCAAATGCAACTGAACCTTAATCTTGTACAAAATCCGGGATATTGAATAAATTAAGAATGAAGAATAAAGAATGAAGAATAATAAAAACCTAATTTTAACCTAATTTTTATAACAAAACAACCTCAGTAGCAAAGAAATAACAACAATATAAACCTCATTACCTCATTAAAAAATGAAAGTAGAGTACAATAATTTATATACACATTTTGTTTTTACAACATTGAACCGAATGCTGTTGATATTGGAAAAACACCGTGATAGAATTGAAAAATACATCACGGGAATTATCAATAATAACGGTTGTAAATTGTATTCTATTTATGCAAATCCCGAACACGTTCATTTTCTTGTTTCCTGCTCATCGCAAATAGACGAGGAAACATTGGCAACAATCGTTGCAAACAGTTCGGAAAAATTTATTAACGATAATCGTTTGTGTGTTGGGCTTTTTCAGTGGCAGCAGTCGTGCTCAGCATTTTCGGTGTCAAAACGCAATGTTCACGAGTTGTGTCAATATATTGAAAATCAACCCAAACATCACAAAACAAAAAGTTATGCAGAAGAATATGACGGGTATGTAAAATTTTATCAACAAACAATTAACAAGAAAACAACATCGAACAATGAGGTAATGAGGTAAAAAATATTTGATAAACTTTGACTACTGGGGTTGTTTAGTTTATAAAATGAGGTAAAAAATTAGGTTTACTACGCTTTTACGAAATTAATTTATTACTTTTGCAAAAAATTTTTTTAAAAGAAAAAAGTATGGAAGCAACAGCAAAATACGCACCATTAAATGAAGTTCAACTGCATTTATTACAGATGTTTACGTTCAATAAGCGTGAAGCGGGCTTAAAAGAAATGCAATCCGTGCTTTTCAATTATTATCGTGATAAATTGAGCGAACAAACACTTTCTTTTTGGGAAAACAATAAATTAGACGGTACGAAAATGGAAGAAATTATGTACGGGCACAATCGAAAAGCGGCAAAATGAAAATAGTTTTGGACACAAATTGCTTGTTACCTGCGATTTTTGACAATTCGCCATATTTTTGGCTTTGGCAAGAATTTTGCAAAGGGAAATTTTCGCTTTGTTGTTCTAATGATATTTTGGAAGAATACGAGGAATTATTGGCAAGTTTTTATTCTATTGAAATCAGCGAAAGTGTAATAAATACTATAACAAATGCGACTAATTTTATTCCTGTTAATCCACATTTTAAATGGAATTTAATAACAGCCGACCCCGAAGACAACAAATTTGTAGATTGTGCGTTAAATGCAGGTGCCGATTATATTGTTACTAATGATAAACATTTCAATATTCTTAAAGAAATGAATTTTCCGTATATAAAAGTAGTTGATATTGAAACTTTTAGAAAGACAATTATCTAATATATAAAGTATAACAGAAATATATTTTAAAAAAAATATTATAATTTTTATGTCTAACTTAAATAAAAAAAAATTAAAATGAGAAAAAGTTTTTTATTTTTCGCGTTAATCGCGATGGTGTGCGGAATTTCTTTAAATTCCTGCAAAAATAACACCCCCCCCGATCCAAACGAGGGAAAAGTTGATCCGAGTACAATTGCTTCGGCAAATTTGGTTGCTTATTGGAACTTTGACAAAACTGCCAAAGATGCAGTAGGACAACGGGGAGATGCAAGTTCAGCCATTTCCTACGTAACTGGTAGAAGAGGCGAAGCCCTGCAGGCAGGCGCTAATTCTTACATTAGTTTTAACGTACCTGCAACAGATAAATTGGCTACGTTAAAAGAATTTACCATAGCAATGTGGTTAAAAGCGCCAAAACTTACCAACGGCGTTCCATGTTTCTTTCAATTATCATCTGGAACTACTTGGAATGGAGAATTTGCTTTTTTCCAAGATAACTTGGGAGATAATACGAGAGATTCACTTCGTTTGAAGGCAGTTTTCACTAAGCAAGGCGTAAATTGGGCAGGACAATGGATAGATTTATCGAAACCCAGCTTTGTTGCAGATAAATGGTTCCATTATGTTGTAAACTATAGCGCTGCAACTTCAACTGCGACCATATATATTAATGGTGGCGATGATAAAATTGTAACAACAAGCGCTTACGATCTTACGACAAGATACGCTGACGATCCCGGAGATGCTAATAACATTAATGGCGCGCCAAAATTAGGCGATTTGAATTTAGGATTAACCGCTGGTAAAGGAGCGATTGGCAATTGGGTAAATTTAGTATTTCCCGGTTTAAGCGATGTACAAACTTGGACTATACCTTTTGCAGGTCAAATAGACGAACTTCGCTTTTATGACAAAGCGTTGTCAGACCAAGAAGTAAAAGCCCTTTACGAAGCTGAAGTTACGCAATTAAACCCGTAAGTAAATGATGAATGAAGAGTGAAAAATGAAGAGTTTTATTCTTAATTCTTAATTCTTCATTCTAAATTCTTAATTTAAAAAGCGTCCATTA
>Ga0209629_10000147_pt1 | contig 33551 bp, 22 predicted proteins | sample TergutCu122P5_FD_187286 | JGI IMG/M metagenome (GOLD analysis project Ga0209629, IMG submission 187286) | Cubitermes ugandensis P5 segment gut microbial communities from Kakamega Forest, Kenya - Cu122 P5 (SPAdes) (version 2) | ecosystem: Host-associated > Arthropoda: Insects > Digestive system...
AAATTCGCAGTTCGTCATTCGTAATTGATTCGATGCCTGTGGCATTATCCGTGATAAACGTGCCTGCGTAGGTGGCGAGGGTGGTGGCGGCGGCGTCAGATGCGACTATTTCGTACCAGTATTGCGTTTGCGGCGAAAGTCCCGTAACCGTGTAACTCAACTGCGTGGCGGCAGTGGCTTGTGCCGAACGCATCGGGGCGTTTGGCGACGGCGCATTTTGCCGCTGACCTGAGGCATTAAGCACGTAGTCGCCGAAGAGTTGCGTGTGCGCTGCGTCGAGATAAACCTTTAAGTCGTAGGAAGTGGCGCCCGAAACGGCTGCCCACGAGATGGTGGCGCTGTTTGAGGTGGTGGTAGCGGTGGTTTGCACTTCTATGATATTGTTAAAATCCTGCCACTGCGCCGCCGCCTGATAGAGCGATACCGAGCCGGCAGGAACCTGCAATACGCAGGCGGTTGTATTTACTCCTCCGAAAACAGCATTGCCCATAGAGATTTTCGTTGGGTCTGCTTTCAGGCAGGTTACATTTGCCAAAGCGGTGCAACCGGAAAAAGCCATATTGCTAATCAAAGTAACTGCACTTGGAATGGTTACCGATGTTAATCCGCTGCAACCCTGAAAATCGTAAGCGCCAATAGAAGCAACCGAATTAGGAATAATTACATCGCCTGTTAAGCCCGTGCAGTTGGTAAAAGTATTACCACTAAGTTTAGGAATCGAATTGGAAAGCGTTAAACTTGTAAAGCCCGAGCAACCATAAAAAGCATTGCCTCCAAGAGATTTAACCGAATTAGGAATAATTAAATTGCCCGTTAACTTTGTATTCTTATAAAAAGCGTTGACGTCAATGGTAGTAAGCGTATTTGGCAGAATTAAATTGCCTGTAAAGTTACAATTACTGAAAGCATTACTGCCAATAAAAGTAAGTTTATCGGGCAAGTTTAATTGACCTGATAAGCCCGTACAATCCGAAAAAACTCTCGCGCCAATATTGGTAACCGAGTTCGGAATGATTAAATTGCCTGTAAAGCCGCTACAACCCTGAAAAGCGGCATCGCCAATAAAGGTAACCGAGTCCGGAATGGGCAAAGCGCCTGTAAAACCGCTGCAATAATTAAAAGCGCTCGCGCCAATTGAAGTAACCGTATTCGGAATGGTTAATGTGCCTTTAAGACCTGTGCAATACTGAAAAGTCCCCGTCGCAATAGATGTAATCGAATTTGGCAGTACCAAAGCATTGAAGCCGCTGCAGTAACTAAAAGCATAATCTCGAAGGTCGGTTACCGTATTTGGAATGCTTAATGTACCTGTAAAACCCGTGCAATTCGTAAAAGCGTAAGCGTAAATTGTAGTAACCGTACTCGGAATATTTAATGTTCCTGTTAATTTGCCGCAGTAGGCAAAAGCATTATCACCGATAGAGGTAATTGTGTTCGGAATGGTTAAAGTACCTGTTAAACCGCTGCAATTCTGAAAAGCAGAATTAGGAATTACAGTAATGGAACTTGGAATGGTTAAAGCGCCATTAAAGCCGCTGCAACCGTAAAAAGCGTTAGCGCCAAGTGAAGTAACCGAACTTGGAATAGTTAATGCGCCTGTAAAACCCTTACAACCAGAAAAAGCGGATTGTCCAATTGAAGTAACCGTAGTTGGAATGGTTAATGTGCCTGTTAATTTGCTGCAACCGCTAAATACGCCTTCACTGATTGTAGTAATGGAACTTGGAATGGTTAAAGTGCCATTAAAACCGTAGCAACCGTAAAAAGCGTTAGCGCTAAGTGAAGTAACCGAACTTGGAATGGTTAGTGCACCTGTTAATGTGAAGCAATTAAAAAAAGCAGAACTGCCAATAGAGGAAATCGAATTCGGAATGGTCAGAGTGCCTGTTATTTTGGTGCAAGTGTAAAACGCAGAATCGCCAATAGCCGTAAGCGTGCTTGGCAGGGCTAATGCGTTTGCAATATTGGTGCAATTATAAAAAGCACAATCGCCAATACGGGTAACGCCCGAATTAATTACCAGCGCAGTAATGCTGCTTCTTACGCTCCACCACGGGGCAGAACACTGAGGATTAGCAAGAACATCATACTTAAAGTCCTGCATATCGCCCGTTCCGTTAATAGTCAGCGTGCCGGCTGCAAGGGTTGCCGTGAGGTTGGCAGCCGTTGGCGAGCCGATATTCCACTGTTGATATTCGGATATATTGTTAAAATCCTGCCACTGCGCCGCCGCCCGATAGGCAGGTATGGCGCCTGTCGGCACCACAAGCGCGCAGGTTGTTTTGTTTACATCTGCAAAAACGTTGGCAGGCAAAGTAATAGACGAGGGCGCGGGGTTTAACGCGCCAATGGCAGTTAATTTGCTGCATCCGCCAAAGGCATCGGCAGCAATGGCAGTAACCGAAGCGGGAATAACGAAGCCCGTTTTTGCTGCGGGAACTTGAACGAGCGTAGTTTTATTTTTGTTCAATAAAATTCCGTTTTCGGAACTGTAATTAGCATTGGCTTGCTCTACTTCTATTGCCGTTAAAAGGATGCAGGAACTAAAAGCGCTCACGCCAATGGTTGTAACCGAAGCGGGAATGTTTACCGTTGCTATTTTGCTGCATCCAGCAAAAGCCGAAGCGCCGATGGAAACAAGCGAGGCGGGCAGGTTTAAGGCGCTAATACCGCTGCAATTGGCAAAAGCCGAAGCGCCGATAGAAACAAGCGTGGCGGGCAGGTTTAATGTGCCGATACCGCTGCAATTCGCAAAAGCCGATGCGCCGATAGCAGTAAGCGAAGCGGAAACTGTTAGCGTAGTTATTTTTGTGCAACCCTTAAAAGCCGCATCGCCGAGTGAAGTAAGCGAAGCAGGCAGAGTTAATGTGCCTGAAATATTGATGCACCCCTCAAAAGCCGATACGCCGATGGAAGCGAGCGTGGCGGGCAGGGATAAGGTTCCTGTAATACCGCTGCAATTGGCAAAAGCCGAAGCGCCAATGGAAGCAAGCGATGTGGGCAGGGATAAGGCGCCTGTAATACCGCTGCACCCCGCAAAAGCCGATGCGCTGATGGCAGTGAGCGAAGCGGGCAGGGATACTTTTGTAATTTTGGTGCAATTACTGAAAGCCGCGTCGCCGAGCGAGTTGCACGAAGCGGGCAGTGTTAATGTGCCTGTAATACCGCTGCACTCCTCAAAAGCCGATGCGCCGATTGCAGTGAGCGTGGCAGGCAGGGTTAATGTGCCTGCAATAGCGTTGCAATGGTAAAAAGCAAAAGCGCCGATGCGTGTAATGCCGCTGTTCACAGCCAGCGCGGTAATGTAGGCGGCTTGGCTGTACCACGGGGCAGTTGCCGCAGCGAAGTCCTGCATTGCGCCCGTACCGCTAATGGCAAGCGATGCGCCCGTAAGCATACCGGTCGTAAGGGTAGCCACGACATCGGCGGCGTTGGGCGTACCGATGTTCCACGTTTGCCTTTCTAAGAAGGTTGTAAAATCCTGCCACTGCGGCGTCGTCTGATAAGCGTTTTTAGAACCTGCGGGAACAGTGAGCGTGCAGGTTGCCGGTATGTTGGCAAAAACGCCGATTCCCATAGTGATAGCCGCCGGTGTGGGATTTAAACAGGTAACAGAACTCAATACCGAGCAATTGGCAAAAGCATTTGCCCCGATAGAAGCAATCGCCGCCGGAATGGTTACCGTTGCCAATTTGCTGCATCCTTGGAAAGCCCAGTTGCCGATAGCGGTCATTGAAGCGGGCAGCGTTACCGCCCCTGCCAGATTAGTACAGGCGTTGAAAGCATAATTCCCGATAGAGGTAGCGCCCTGATTAATTACCAGCGCCGTAATGTTGCCTTTTACGCTGTTCCACGGGGCAGCGCCGGAAGTAAAATCCTGCATATTTCCCGTACCGTTAATAGTCAGCGTACCGCCCGAAAGGGTCGCTGTGAGCGCAGTGGCATTCGGCGTACCGATGTTCCACGTCGTTTGAGCGTTTAAAGAAACGCTTGTCATTGCTAACGCTAAGGTTAGCAACATTGCTGAAACTAAATTTTTGGTATTCATATACTTTAATATTAAAAAATTTATAAAAAAAAATTTATTTTGAATTAAAAATTATTTTCTGAACATAGATTATAGACCGCTTCGCTAATAGAATATAGACAATTATTCATTTACCATTTAGCCATTTGTATTTTATTTTTCCCACGGCGTTGCCGTTGGGCTGGGATATTTTATGCCGTTAGGCACGAAATACGTCTTTTTATGGTTGCAAACCATTTATATCCCAGCCCAATCCCAACGGGTTGGGCGTTTTTTCGCATTTTTATCAATATTTCAATTAACGTTGTCTTTTTCCGCAGGTAACGCTACGCTTACCTACGGTTATGAATATTTTGCCCTTTTTTTTCCCTGCACTGCGCCAGCCCTATCGGGCTTGGCTTGTACAGGGTTATTCACATTTCGTCCCTACGGGACATTTTTGTATCGTATTTCATTTTTCTATCAATATTCCGTGCCTGACGGCACTGTTATTATTTAACATTTATTTTTTCCGTAATCTGAAGAATACGGTTAATAAAGTGTTGTCCCTGCGGGACAGATTGATTTACTATTTAGCCATTGACCATTTACTATTTATTTGTCTATTATCTATTAGCGAAGCGGTCTATTTTCTATGTTCTTTTTTTTACACTGCAAAATTATATCGGGGAAATTTGCCCACCAAATATTTTCGGGAGATTTTGACGAACACCCCGAATTTATACACGAAACCCCCCGATTTATACACGAACACCCCGAATTTATACACGAAATTTCATTGACGAATTACGATTGACGATTGACGAATTACGATTGACGAATTACGATTGACGATTGACCGCTCGCGCCGATTTTTAATCGGTGCGTTGTATTTTAGGCACGGATTGCAAATCCGCGCCAGCGGTAGTTGGGGCTACGCTTGCATACGGTTATTCACATTTTGCCCTTTTTTCCCCTGCACTGCGCCAGCCCTATCGGGCTTGGCTTGTACAGGGTTATTCACATTTCGTCCCTTCGGGACAGTTTGATATACCATTTATACATTGACCATATACTATTTAAAAAAAATCGTAAATCGTAAATCGAAATTTGTAATTCGTAAATTCATAAAAAAATTGTATTTTTGCCGCAAAAATTTAAAAACCCGATACGCTTTATGAAACGCTCGATTTTTATTGCATTTGTCTTTGTTATTCTGCCGCTTTCGGCGCAGCAGCCGATGGTTACATCGGAATATAATTACCGTCATTATGGTATTTTAGAGGGGTTGCAAACGGAAATGGTAGAGTGTGCGTATCAGGATTCGCGCGGATTTTTGTGGTTTGGGACAGAACACGGCGTGGCACATTTCGACGGGTTTGAATTTAAAACTTATTTGGCAAATAAATCTTTTCCTGTAAATAAAATAGAGGAAAACGAGCGCGGCGAAATTATAATTTACGGTTATCAGTTTATTTATCTTTTAAATGAGAAAACAGATAAATTGCGTTTGATTTTTAGCAGCGACAATCTGTATTACGACGTGGATAAATCGCCCGGATTGCCCAAAGGTTTTAGTTTATATTTAAAAAGAAAAGAGAAAAAACTTGTCGTTTGCCGTTTTGAAAACGATACTCTAAAAGAATATTTTAGCCACCCCGCATTGGATAAAATGGAATACGGACAAAGTATTTTTTATGATACCGATGCAAAATTATTTTATATTCCCACAAAAGACAGTCAGATTTACGTTGTGGGCGAAGATGGAAAACAGATAAATGTGATAAATAACATTGCTGTAAGCCGTTTTTTAAAATATAAAAACGAACTGCTTGCCTTCGGTTACGACGGGGTTTGGAATTTAAAACCCTCTTCTGCTGCGGTACGTGTTAAATTTCCAAAAAATATTATTAGCAAAAACGAAGACCTCGCGGTGGCAATAGACGATGTGGGCAATTTTATTATTCGTGATGAAAAAAGCGTGCGCCGCCTGAGAAACAACCGTTTTGAAACCATTATCGACAATGTAAATATTCCGCGCTCGCTGCTGTTCGACCGCGAAGGCAATCTCTGGTTTACCTCGCGGCAAGGTATTTACAATTTCTTTAAATTAGACGCAATGACTTATAAAGTTAATGCTCAAAATGCCGATATTGTAAATTCTATTTTGCCCGTTAAAAACGACGAAGTATATCTTGGCACAGGGGGCGGGAAATTTCTTTTATATAATAATAATAATTTTTCACAAATAAATTATCCTCAACTTCCCGGCAGCGAGTCGAACAGTTTTTCTTATAAGCCAATAAAAATTGACGATGCGCTTTATTTTCCTACTTTCGGTGATATTTTGCAATATAAAAACGGGAAATTCCGCTGGCTAAATATTCCGCCCGAAATTTATCACGAGGCATCGTGCCGCCTGAGCGATAAAGAATTTGTCGTTGGCGGCGGCAACAGTTTGGCAATATTGAATAATGACGGAAAATTGCAGCGCACAATTCTGCATACCGATATAAAGCGGCTTTGGATTTATACCGTGCAGGCAGACGAAAAAAACCGCTTGTGGATTGGCGGAAATAAAGGAATTTGCTGCATCGGTGAAAAAGACAGTATTTATTTTTTCAATGAAAATACTTTGAATGCGCAGGCGGCGGACAAAGACCAATCAGGGCGCGTGTGGATTTGCGGCGAAAGCCATATTTATTATGTTGAGGGCGACTCGCTAAAATTGTTTATGGCTTTTCTGAACACTATTGTAAGCAATCTGTGCTGCACGAGCAGCGGGCTGATTGTGGTTGCTAACAATACGGGATTGAAAATTATTGACCCGAAAACCCGAAAAGTTGTAAATTATGATTTCACAAACGGCTATTCGAGCGGCGAGCCGGCGTGGAACACGATGACCGAAGATTTTGACGGAAATATATGGCTCGGTACGCAAAGCCCAAATGTGTTGAAATTTAATCCCTCACAGTTTCTGCAACGTTCCTGCAAACTGTCGCTGTATATTACTTCGGCTCAATTTTCGGTAAATAATACCGATATGTTTGAAATGGAAAACGGCGCAAAACTGAATCATAGCCAGCACAATGTTCGTTTTTCGTTTATCGGCTTGTGTTTTTCAAATCCTGATAATGTCCGCTACCGCTATCGTTTGAACGGTTTTCAGGAAAAATGGATGCAGCCGACAAAAAACCGCGAAGTAACTTTTAACAACCTTGCACCCGGCAAATATACTTTTGAGGTGCTTGCCACCACCGACAGCGACGAATCGACAGGCGAAATTCGGTCATTTACTTTTTCCATTTATCCTGCCTTTTGGCAAACGTGGTGGTTTTGGACTTTGTGTGCAATTGCTTTCATTGCGGCTACAACCTGGATTATTTATAATTATTTAAATAAAAAACATTTTGAACAACTTCTGAAAATCGGGCGTGAAAAGGAAATGAACGAACTGCGCGTGCAATCGGTGCGGCTAAAATCGATTCCGCACTTTAATTCAAATGTTTTGGCAGGAATTGAATATTATATAATGTCTAAATCCAAAGAGGATGCAAACCAACTTCTGGCGCGCTATTCGCGTTTTACAAATATCACTTTGCACGAAATTGACAAGGCACAACGCTCGCTAAAAGCCGAAATTGAATATGTGCAACTTTATCTGGATTTGGAAAAAATGCGTTTTGGCGATAAATTTACATATTCTTTTGATATTGACGAAAATGTTGATACAAAAATAATGATTCCGAATATGGTGCTGCATACATACGCCGAAAATGCTGTAAAACACGGAATAAGAGGTAAAATTTCGAACGGTGTTATTTTGATTAAAGCAAAAAATGAGAAAAACGGCGTTTTGATTTCGGTAGAAGATGACGGCATAGGGCGCGAAGAATCCCGCCGCCGCGACCCCGAACGCAAAGGAAACGGTTTGGGAATTTTAACCCGCCAAATTGAACTCTACAACCAGCAAAACAAAGAAAAAATTGTTCAAAATATTATTGATTTAAAAGACGAAAACGCAAACGCCATCGGAACACGTTTTGAACTTTATGTACCGTATGAGTATAAATATTTGTAAAAAATATAAATAACTATGAACAGGTTTTTACTAATAATTTTCTTTATATTTATTCCAAAAATAGCACAAATGCAAAATTACGAGCGCGAACAGTTTAAAATTGTAAGTTACAATGTCGAAAATTATTTTGATATTGTAAACGATTCGGCAACGGTTGATGAAGAGTTTTTATCAGACGGTGCTCGCCATTGGACTTTTTCGCGCTATAAAACTAAGCAAATGCGCATAGGAAAAGTAATTGCTGCTATTGGCGGCTGGACACCGCCGCCTATTGTCGGTTTGTGCGAAATTGAAAGCAAGAAATCACTTGTTGATTTGATTCGTTATTCCGGCTTGAAATCTTTTGATTATCAATTTGTTCATTACGATTCGCCGGATGTTCGCGGTGTCGATGTGGCTTTGCTTTATCGTCCCCGTCAGTTTAATTTAATTTACAGTAAACCAATTCGGATAAATTTCCCCAATGCGCCAGAAATCAAGACACGTGATATATTGCAAGTATCGGGCAAAGTGCCGAGCGGCGATACGTTGCATATTTTTGTGTGCCATTTGCCGTCGCGCCTCGAAGGCGAATTGGAATCCGAAAATCGCCGCGTTTTTGTGGCGCAGACGGTTAGACATCAGGTAGACAGTTTGATTTCTGTTTATAAAAAACCAAATATTATTATTATGGGCGATTTTAACGATTATCCTGATAATAAAAGTATTGCACGCGCACTCGATGCCGAACTTCCGACCGCAAACCCACTACCCGACAAACTTTATAATCTTGCGTTGCCACTGCATTTGGCAGGAAAAGGCACTTACAAGCACGCAGGACAATGGGGAATGCTCGACCAGTTTATTGTTTCGGGCAATTTATTAAATGTAGAAAACCGCTTTTACACGCAGCAGGAAGATGCTCACGTTTTTGATGCTGCTTTTTTACTCGAAAAAGATGATGCTGGTCTTGGTACAAAGCCATTTCGCACATTTAACGGTTATGCCTACAACGGCGGTTACAGCGACCATTTACCGCTTGTTGTCGATTTTTGGCTAAAGCAGGAAAAAGAGAAGAATGAAGAATGAAGAATAGAATTTTTTTTTCAAATAATAATTTTAATTCCCCATTTCCGATAAAAATTTTATTCTAACCAAACGTACTTCTGTTTCCGAAAAATCGTCTTCGCCGAGTTCTTCAAGTGCTTGTTGCACATTATCGGTTTCGGCAGTGCTGAAATAATCAAAAATTTCCTGCACGTGGTCGGGTTCCATTACCTCTTCGAGAAAATAATCAATCTGAATTTTTGTGCCGGAATAAACTATCGCCTCAACTTCGTCGAGCAATTCGCCAAAATCAAGCCCTTTTGAAACGGCAATATCGTCAAGAGCAATTTTTCGGTCAATTGCCTGAATAATAGACACTTTCATTGCCGATTTTTTCGGAACAGAGCGCACTCGAAGGTCTTCGGGGCGTTCAATTTCATTATCTTTTACGTGCTGCGCAATGACTTTTACAAATTCTTCGCCATATCGCTTTGCCTTTCCCGTACCAACGCCCGGAATATTTTGCAATTCCTCGATTGTAATCGGATAAGAAGTTGCCATTGCCTCAAGCGATGGGTCTTGGAAAATCACAAATGGCGGTAAATCAAGTTTTTTGGAAATTTTTTTCCTTAAATCTTTTAGAATAGAAAATAAAACATCATCGCCGGCAGCCGAACCGCCGCCTGCGGCACGCAATGCGGGGTCATCATCATCTTCTTCAAATTCGGTATCTTTGACAACAGGGAACGGGGTCGGTTTTTTCAAATATGCTTTTCCGGCATAAGTTAATTTCAACAAACCGTAATTTTCAATTTCTTTTGTAATAAAACCTGCGATAAGTGCCTGACGGATAATTGCATGCAAAAATTTTTCTTCTTCATCGGTGGCGGTGGCAAATTGTTCCAAATTATTATGCTGATAACTTTTTACGTCTGCGGTTTCATTTCCTTTTAAAATATCAACAATGTGTTGGGATTGGAATTTCTCTTTAACTAATTGAACGGTTTCCAAAAGTAACACTAAAAGTTCCTGAACATCAATGGTTTTATGTTCTTTCAAGCAATTATCGCACGAGTGGCAGTTGTCCTGACGAAAATTTTCGCCAAAATAATGCAACAGCAATTTTCTTCGGCAAATTGACGACTCGGCATACGCCTGCGTTTCCAAAAGTAACTGATTTCCAATTTCCTGCTCTGCAACGGGCTTCCCCTGCTGAAATTTTCTTAATTTATCCAAGTCCTTTATGGCATAAAAAGCAATACATTGACCTTCGCCGCCGTCTCGCCCGCCGCGCCCTGTTTCCTGATAATAACCTTCCAAACTTTTTGGCATATCATAATGGATAACATAACGCACATCGGGCTTGTCGATTCCCATTCCAAAAGCAATCGTAGCGACAATTACATCGCATTTTTCCATCAAAAAAGCATCTTGGTTTTCGCTACGAACTGCCTGTTCCAATCCTGCGTGATACGGCAGAGCTGAAATACCGTTAATTTGCAGTGTTTCAGCAAATTCCTCAACTTTACGGCGGCTCAGGCAATAAACAATACCCGATTTTCCGTGCTGACTTCTTATATACTTTATAATATCCTTATCAACATCTTTTGTTTTTTGCCGAACTTCGTAATAAAGATTTGGTCTGTTAAAAGACGATTTGAAAACCGTTGCATCAAGCATTCCGAGATTTTTCTGAATATCATTTTGCACTTTTGGCGTTGCCGTAGCGGTAAGGGCAATAACCGGCGCTTTGCCGATTGATTGAATCATTGGCAAAATTCGTCTGTATTCAGGGCGAAAATCGTGTCCCCATTCCGAAATACAGTGCGCCTCATCTATTGCATAAAAAGAAATTTTAACATTTTGTAAAAACAACATATTTTCCTGTTTGTTCAACGATTCGGGCGCAACGTAAAGCATTTTTGTTTTTCCCGAAACAATATCCGCCTTAACATCGGCAATCGCCTCTTTTGAAAGTGAAGAATTTAAAAAATGAGCAACGCCGTCGGATTCGCTAAAATTCCGCATCGAATCAACCTGATTTTTCATCAAGGCAATTAGCGGCGAAATAATTATCGCCGTACCGTCCATCAGCAATGCCGGAAGTTGATAACACATCGATTTGCCACCGCCTGTGGGCATTAGCACAAACGTATTTTTCTTATCCATAATATTTTGGATAATTGCCTCTTGATTGCCTTTGAAAGTGTCGAACCCAAAGTGGTTTTTCAAATGTTTTAATAAATCTGTTCTCTTTATCATAATTTCATTATTCAAAAAAAGGACTGCGAAATTAGTAATTAAATTTTATTTAATAACAATATTTTTTTATTTTTTATTAAAAAAAAATTTCAAGAAAAAAAGAGAAAACAAAGTTATGAAAAAAAAATATATCCTGCAAATTTTTTTTCATAAAAAACAGGAAAATGTAATTTTTAATATTTTAATTTTGAAAATTATTCGTATCCGAATGATTTGAGTTTGGTTTGTTTGTTGCGCCAGTTATTTTCTGTTTTCACAAAAAGTTGAAGGAAAATTTTCTTTTCAAAAAAATGCTCAATATCTATTCGAGCGGCTGTTCCAACTTTTTTTAACATTTTGCCGCCGTGTCCGATTATTATTCCTTTTTGCGAATCGCGCTCGACGTAAATCACTGCATTAATGTTTATAAGTTTCTCTGTTTCAATAAATTGCTCTACTTCAACTTCTACCGAATAAGGAATTTCCTTTTCGTAATTGAGAAGAATTTTTTCGCGAATAATTTCGGTAACAAAAAACCGTGCCGGCTTGTCGGTAAGTTGGTCTTTGTCGAAATAAGGCGGACTTTCGGGCAAAAGTTCCAAAATTCGTTTGAACAGATTGTCGATATTAAACTTTTCCTGCGCCGAAATGGGATAAATTTCTGCCTGAGGCAATAAGTTTTTCCACTTTTCGACCAATTCAATGAGTTTTTCCTGCGTTGTCAGGTCAATTTTATTTATAATTAAAATTACGGGCGCAGTATTATTTTTGACTTTTTCAATAAAATCAGCATTTTTTGTTTGGCAATCAAAAATATCGGTAACATAAAGCAGCACGTCAGCATCGGTAAGAGCCGATTTTGAATAATCCAACATCGCTTCCTGCAATTTATAATTCGGTTTTATCACGCCCGGCGTGTCGGAATACACAATCTGAAAATCGTCGCCATTGACAATTCCCAAAATCCGATGCCGCGTGGTCTGCGCTTTGGACGTGATGATGCTGATTCTTTCACCCACAAGCGCATTCATCAAGGTCGATTTCCCCACATTCGGATTACCTATAATATTTACAAAACCTGACTTATGCTGCATTTCCTAATATTTCAAGATTTCAAATTTCAAGATTATTAATAATATATTTAATTTTAACACAAATCACATTTTGTCATTGCGCATTTTGACTCGCAATTTGATATGTTGTTTGTTATTAAATTTTATAGTGTCCTTTGTGTTTTTCTTTGTGAACTTTGTGGTAAAATAATATTTTTAACCACAAGGAACACAAAGATTTACACAAGGTTCACAAAGGATATTTCAAAGTTTGAGATTGCGGGTCAAGACACGCAATGACGTTTAACGTTTGTCTTTTGTCTATGTTCCATTAGCGTTAGCGGTCTATATTCTATGTTCTAAAAAATCGTAATTCGTCAATCGTAAATCGTAAATCGTAAATAATTTTACCATTCCAGCAAAACTTTTCCGCACTGTCCGCTTTCCATCACGTCGAAACCCTTTTGGAAATCGTCAATGGCGAAACGGTGCGTAAGAATGGGGTTGAGATTAATTCCTGAAATCAACATTTGCTCCATTTGATACCATGTTTCCCACATTTCGCGCCCATAAATTCCTTTTAGCGTAAGTGCTTTAAAAATCACTTTGTCCCAATCAATTCCAGTGCCTGCGGGCATCAGCCCGAGCAGCGAAATCTTTGAGCCATTGTACATATTTTCGAGCATTTCGTTGAATGCTTTTGGCGAACCGCTCATTTCCAAACCAATATCAAAACCTCTCATTTTCAGAGTTTTCATTGCATCGGCAACAGTTTCGCCACGCGTTGGATTAATGGTAAGTGTGGCACCCATTTGCTTTGCAATATTGAGTCGATAATCGTTCAAATCGCTTACTACAATGTAACGCGCACCTGCAAAGCGACAAATTGCAGTTGCCATTGAGCCAATCAGTCCTGCGCCGGTAATTAAAACGTCTTCGCCGATAAGTGGGAACGAAAGTGCAGTGTGCGTGGCATTTCCGAAAGGGTCCATTATTGCTGCCATATCGTCAGGGATGCGGTCGTCGAGGCGAACAACGTTTTCCTGAGGCAGTGAAAGATATTCTGCCATTGCGCCATCGCGATTTACGCCAACTCCTATAGAATTTTCGCAAACATGCAATTTTCCGCGCCTGCAATTACGGCAATGTCCGCATGCAATATGCCCTTCGCCTGTAACTCGTTCGCCGATTTTGAGATTTTTTACGCCTGAGCCGATATCAACAATTTCGCCGACATATTCATGTCCGATTGTCATTGGCACTTTTATTGTTCGTTGCGCCCATTGGTTCCATTCATAAATATGCAAATCGGTTCCGCAAATTGCATTCTTTTTTATTTTTATTAAAACATCATTTACTCCTATTTCGGGTATTGGTACATCTTCGAGCCAGATACCTTTTTGAGCAATTTTTTTTACTAATGCTTTCATATATATTAAATTTCAAGATATAAAGATTCTAAGATTATTGAATACAAATTGTTTATGTGTTATAATAATTTTTGCCAAAAGTACGAAAAAGTTTTCAGATTTCAGAAATTAGTTTTCAGAATTTTTTTTTTAACATCAATATTGTCATTGCGTGCAATCTAAACTTTTTTAAAATACTCCGTGTAACTCTGTGAATCCTCTGTGTAACTCCGTGTTATTTTTTTACACAGAGAGCCACAGAGTTGGCACAGAGTATCACAGAGAAACACAAAAACAGGCACCGATTTTTTGCGATGCCTGCTTAATCAATTTTTTTTCTTACCTGCTGGCGCGGATTTGCAAACCGTGCCTAAAACTACGCACCGATTACAAATCGGCGCGAGCGGAAAACTTTGAAAAAATGCTCCGTGTAACTCTGTGAATCCTCTGTGTAACTCCGTGTAATTATTTCTATCACAGAGAGCCACAGAGAAGGCACAGAGTACCACAGAGAAACACAAAAACAGGTACCGCTTTTTTTACGATGCCTGCTTAATCAATTTTTTTTCTTACCTACTGGCGCGGATTTACAATCCGTGCCTAAAAAACTACGTACCGATTACAAATCGGCGCGAGCGGAAAACTTTGAAAAAATGCTCCGTGTAACTCTGTGAATCCTCTGTGTAACTCTGTGTTATTTTTTTACACAGAGAGCCACAGAGTTGGCACAGAGGACACAGAGAAAATTAAAAACAGGCACCGTTTTTTTGTGCGATGCCTGCTTAATCAATTTTTTTTCTTACCTGCTGGCGCGGATTTGCAATCCGTGCCTAAAAAACTACGCACCGATTACAAATCGGCGCGAGCGGGCTGTGCATTTATACTTTTTATTGTAAAAAGTAGAACTATTGCTATAACTTTTAGTAATTTATTTGTTTTCATACTTTACTGGATTTTTTTATATAAAAAATAATAATCAAAATCATAATAGGTGTATCGGTGATAATACAACCGCAAAGAATCAGATGTTACCGCAAAATGATGTGTCTTCCAAAGATTGTTAATATAATATTCCCCATCTTCGTTATACTCATCTGAATCGGACATTCCATAGAGGTAAAGATATATAGATAAAGTTTTTGTATTAATTAAAAATTCACCATTCCACCAGTTAGTACTTGAATAACCTTCATACCAAAAATTTTGGAATTTTATTGTATATGTATATGAATAGGGGAAATAACCACTTACCTCCTTTCGAGTACCATTAATGTCATCAACAAATGCTACTAATTTCCACTGGTTGCGCAGAAGTTTCAGAACTGAATCTTCTTTCTCGTAATACATAAAAACAGTATCCGTTTTTAATACGGTATCCGTTATTTGTATTGTATCTGTTTTATTTTGACATTCATCACAAATAAAACCTTGTTTATCGCATCCGCTCAAAAACCCTGCTGTCAGGGAAACAATAAATGCTATAGTAAGCAATACGGATAAAGTTTTTTTTGTACATTTTTTTTCTTTCATTTTGTATTATAAAAAATTTTAAAATAGTTAGTAATATTTTTTTAAAATTAATTGAGTGCAAAGTTAGTAAATAAATTTTTATAACAAACAAATAATTTTAGTTAAAAATAGTTAAAAAAACGTTGTAAATTGGCATGATTATAGATTAATTATTTCTTCCTTATTATCGTTATTCCGTCACGCAAAGGTAAAATTATTTTTTCGATTCTTTTGTCATTTGCAATAAAATCGTTGAATTTGAGAATTTCCTGCGTTTGAAGGTCGTTTGATTTAATATTTTCAAAAATTTTTCCGTTCCAAAGCGTATTGTCAGCCAGAATAAATCCGCCTTTACTTAACAGCGGCAAGACCGCCTCGTAATATTGTAGATATTGGCGTTTGTCGCCATCAATAAAAATCAAATCAAATTTAAAATTTTTAAAATTTTTAATAATATTAAATACATCGCCGATATGCAAAATTATATTTTTTGTGTCAAATGGTGCGGATTTAAAATTCTGCAATATCAAATCTTCAAGTTCATCGTCAATTTCAACAGTGTGAATAGTTGCGTTTGATGACCCTTCTGCCATACAAAGCGTTGAATAACCGACAAAAGTACCAATTTCAAGCACATTTTTCGGTTGTATCATTTGGCAAAACATTTTTAATAGCCGCCCCTGCAACGCACCCGACAACATTCGTGCATTCAAAAGGCGCACGTGCGCTCTGCGGTTTATTTCCTGCAAATAAATCGGTTCGCTTTCAGAGTGTTGCTCAATATAATCCACACTATTTACTATTTACCATTTTATAACTAAAAGTTAAAAACTAAAAACTAAAAGGTAAAAAATTGAAAACTATTTTGTCAAAAACGACTTCACATTGTCCTCAATTCGTTGAGAGAGGTTTTCAATATTTTCTTTAACAAATATTTCGCCTGTGATATTTTCGTAAAGTTCGATATAACGCTCGCTGATATTGCGTACAATTTCGTTTGTCATTTCGGGGATTTGCTGCCCGTGCTTGCCTTGAAAGCCATTTTCCATTAGCCATTCGCGCACAAATTCCTTTGAAAGTTGCCGTTGCGGTTCGCCGTTTGCAAAACGTTCGGCGTAACCTTCCTTATAAAAGTAGCGCGAACTGTCGGGCGTGTGGATTTCGTCAATAAGATAAATTTTGCCGTCGCGCTTGCCAAACTCATATTTTGTATCCACCAAAATCAGACCGCGCTTGTCGGCAATTTCAGTACCACGTTCAAAAAGCGCAAGCGTGTACTCTTCAATCAGTTCATAATCGGCAGGCGATACCAAACCCTGACTTAATATTTCTTCTTTTGAAATATCTTCGTCGTGCAAGCCCTGCTCGGCTTTGGTTGTCGGTGTGATAATCGGCACAGGAAATTTCTGATTTTCGCGCATTCCGTCGGGAATTTTTACGCCGCAGATTTCGCGCACACCGCTTTTGTACGCACGCCACGCACTTCCGCACAGGTAACCGCGTACAATCATTTCGACAGGAAATCCATCGCAGCGCAACCCAACGGTTACCATTGCATCGGGCGTGGCAAGTTTCCAATTTGGCACAATATCGGCGGTGGCATCGAGAAATTTTGCAGCAATTTGATTGAGTATTTGCCCTTTGTAATGTATTCCACGCGGCAAAATCACATCAAAAGCAGAGATGCGGTCGGTAGCAATCATAACGAGTAAATCGTTTTTTACAAAATAGACATCACGAACTTTGCCGTGATAAACGTCTGTTTGCCCTTCAAAATTAAAATCTGTTCTAATTAAAGAGTTCATTATTATAAATTTTTTATTTTATATTAAATTTCCATAAAAATATTTAACCCACTCTGTATATGTATCTTGGGCAGAAAGACAAGTGTCTATCAAATAACCTCTCACTTTTCCAAATTCCTTTAACCCGCGATAATAATATTGCTTATGATTGTCATCTATGATAAATGGGATTATGCGATTTTTCAAACATTCTCGAAACATAATCAAACGACCAACCCGACCGTTGCCATCTTGAAACGGATGAATTTTCTCGAAAAGATAATGATATTCTACAATATTTTCAAACACAGTTTTAGCATATTCAGGGGATTGCGGGCAAAATGCGCAATGACTGATTTCCGAATTATACCAATCATTGAGTTCATTTATCTCTTTTTCAACATTTTGCGGCAAAGTTGTTTCCATTCCGCCAACTTCGTTAGGCAGTTTTTTCCATTCGCCTACGCGAAACCATGATTTTTGTGCATCGGAAGTGCTGTTTTTTAATATTTTGTGAAATCGTGTAATTCTTCGTTTATCCAACGGTTTATCAATCGTGTCGAGCAGGTAATCGAAAGCAACAAAGTGATTTGAGGTCTCAATAATGTCATCAACAGGCACAGCATCCTGGTCTTTGAAACCGATTGTACGTGTTTCAAAAATATAGCGCGTTTGTTCTTCGGTCAATTTGCTACCCTCTATTCTGTTTGAGTTGTAAGCAAGATTTACCTGCGTTTTATGATACAAACCACCTTTGCGTTTGGCTTCTTTTTCTTCTTTAATATATGTCAATAAGTCATACATTTGCGGGAATTTTTTTTTGCAAATATTTTTTTATCAGGTAATCAGGTTTAAATTATTTGTATTTTTTTAGTTACTCAGGTTGTTTTGTTTATAAAATCAGGTCAAAATCAGGTTTTTTAATCTTGAAATTTTGAAATCTTTAAATCTTGGAATTTTGAAATCTTTAAATCTTGAAATTTCTCAAAACGCCTGTTCGTCTTTTTTGAATAAATTTATAAATGTTTTAAAAATGATATAAATATCAAGCATAAACGACCACTGACTGATATAATAAGTGTCGGCAGAAATACGTTTTTCCATTTCGCTGATACCTTCGACGGCACCGCGCAGCCCTGATGTTTGCGCAAGTCCGGTAATTCCCGGCGGAACAAAATGCCGCAGATAATATTTGCGAATATTTTTTTTGTAATATTCATCTTCGGAAACCATATGCGGACGCGGACCGACAACCGACATTGTTCCCCAAAAAACATTTAAAAACTGAGGAAACTCGTCTAAACTCGTTTTGCGCAGGAAACTTCCAACGCGCGTGATACGGTCGTCTTCTTTTTGTGTTTTTTTAATTCCATTTTTGGAATCTGGGCGCATCGTTCTGAATTTCAAGCAATTAAAACGCCGTCCTTTAAAACCGATTCGTTTTTGAATGTAAAAAACTTTTCCGCCGTCGTCAAGTTTTATCGCCAGAGCAACGAGCGGAATCAGCCACGAAAGCACACACACACACGCCAAAAACGCAAAAATGAAGTCAAAAATCCGCTTGAGAGTGCGGTTAATTTGGTGGTCGAGCGGAAAACTTTTATATGAAAGCACAGGAAAAACATTGAAATATGCCATTTCCATCGTGCTGAAATCATCGTAAAATACAGACGGAATAAAATAAACTGTAAGATTTTTAGAATAAATATAATGACGAATATTTTCCTCATCTTCGGCAGAAATTTTGCCGGCAACAGAAAGAAAAATTATTTTAATATTATTTTTACGAATAAAATTTTTTAAATCAACAAAATTAAAATTATAAATCTGCTTTTCCTCGTCAGTCGGCTGCCCAACAATAAACCTGCCGCAAACGCGCAAACCGAGATTTTTCTTTGATTTAATAAAACCCCGAAGTTTTGCCGTGTTTTTATTTTCGTCGACAAAAACCACATTCCAGTTATTTTTTCCCTGTCGGCGATAGGCATCGGCAAGGAAAATATACATCATTCGCGCAATAATCATAACGGCAGTCAAAGACAAAATAAAAGCAGTGAACAATTTTCTTGTCAAAATTTCGGAAATGTGCAGCGCGGAAAGTGCAATATAGAAAGCGGTAAAAATAAGTATCTGTACCAAAACCTTCTGAATGATTTCGTAATATCGTGTAAAGCGCGTAACGCGATACAGTTTGGTTGCGTAAGCACAAAGCAACCACGCAAAACCCAAAATAAAAATCATCATAAAGTTTTGCTTAAACAATTCCAACAAAGGAATGTTTTTATTTTGAAAAAAAATAAAAACATAAAAAATTATGGAAACTAACAGAATATCAACGATAATCTGAATTAAATTGTGGTATTTGAGTAAATTTGATTTTTTCATTTAGTTAAATATTATGATTATTTTGGTTTTTTTCTACAAAAATATAATTTTTTTTGGATATTCTTTTACTTCAATTAATTATTTACAAACGGCAATCTACAAATTTTCGGTCCAAAGTTGCTTTTACGTCAAAAATCACTGCGCCCTGTTTTTGATATTCGGTAAAATCAATTTCCCGAAATTCGTTGTGCGCAACCGCGTGGATTATTGCCTCGTAATTTTTTTTATTATTAAATTTTGTTAAAATATCAATTCCAAATTCGTGTTTCACTTCGGCAGGAATAGCCCAAGGGTCATAAATATCGACACTTGCACCAAATTCACGCAATTCGTGATATATATCAACAACTTTCGTGTTGCGAATATCGGGGCAATTTTCCTTAAAAGTAATTCCGAGAATCAAAATATTTGAGTTTTTAATTTTATGTTCTTTTTGAATCATCAATTTAATAACTTTATCGGCAATAAAGGGCGCAATGCAGTTATTTACCTGCCGCCCCGAAAGTATAACTTTTGGAATATAACCCATCGACTCTGCTTTGCTGGCAAGATAATATGGGTCAACCGAAATGCAATGCCCGCCAACAAGTCCGGGCGAATATTTGAGAAAATTCCATTTTGTCCCCGCCGCCTCAATCACATCATTTGTGTCAATTCCTATTCTGTCGAAAATCAGTGCAAGTTCGTTCACAAACGAAATATTTACATCGCGCTGCGCATTTTCAATAATTTTCGATGCCTCAGCAACCTTAATACACGATGCTTTGTGCGTACCTGCGATAATAATCGAGGCATAAAGATTATTCACATAATCGGCAATTTCGGGCGTTGAACCGCTGGTAACTTTTTTAATTTTTGTTAAAGTATTTACTTTGTCGCCCGGATTGATGCGTTCAGGGCTGTAGCCGGCAAAAAAATCAACATTAAACTGCATTCCCGAAACCCGCTCAATCGCCGGAATACAATCTTCTTCGGTGCAGCCGGGGTATGTTGTCGATTCGTAAATAACCACATTATTTTTAGAAATCACTTTTCCAAGCATTTCTGACGCCGAAATCAAAGGTCTAAGGTCTGGTTTGTTAAAACCGTCGATTGGCGTGGGAACGGTAACAATATAAGTGTTGTATTCGCGTAAATCTGCCTCTTTGTTCGAAAACCGCAAACCGATGTCGCCGCCGTTTTTCTTCAAATCGGTTGCCTCGCGCATTGCATCAAGGTCGGCTTCGCGTGTCTGGTCTTCGCCGCGTTTAAGTTCTTCAACTCGTTGAGCGTTAATATCATAGCCCAACACATCATATTTTTTCCCAAATTCCACAGCCAGCGGCAAACCAACATATCCAAGCCCGATTATTGCAATTTTTTGTGTATGAATCATCTTCGTTATTTTTTATTAAATCATAAAAATTAATGCAAAAGTACAAAAAAAAAACGAATTTGATTTAACAATCGCTGTTTTTTATTCCAATTTTAATAAAACCGTTTCGCCGCGTTTTATTCGTGTATCGGGCAAAATTGTTTGAGCAACGACTTTCCCGCGTCCTGCAATATTTACTCGCAAACCTGCTTTTTCCAATAAATAAATAGCATCTTTTGCACCCATTCCACAAACATTTGGAACGAGATTTTCTACAAAAGAAATCGGCTTTGTATTAATAAAATTGCTGTCGGTTGTCGCCGTAACCCACTCACTGTTATTACCCGAAAGTGAAAATTTTAACCTGTCGGCAACGGTTTTAAGATGTGCGAAACTTCCGTCTTTTATATGTGGAATTTTTTGAATATTTGCCAAATTTGTGCTGTCGGATATAAAATTTTGCGCAGTTGTATTGAGGCGCATATTTGTAATTCCTTCGGCAATTTTTTTGAAAACTCTTCCCGCCGCACCTGCACCATAAGTCCTGTGCGGCACAACCGCTGCCACGATAACGGTATATTTTGGATTATCGGCAGGAAAATATCCGCAAAACGAAGCAAAGTTTTTCGTTTCTTTTTCTATATCTGCCGTGCCTGTTTTGCCGGCAATTTTAACTATGTTCGACCTTACTTCTTTATATCCTGTTCCGCCTTTATCATTTACTACGCCTTCGAGCATCGCCTGAATAGTTTTTAAAGTAGAGTCGGAACATATTTTAGGATTAATAATTTTAGAGTCAAACACTTCAACAATTTCGTTTCCGTTGCGAATGCTGCTTACCAAACGCGGTTCTACCATTTTTCCGCCATTTGCGATAGCATTATAAAAACGAAGTGTATAAATTGGCGGCACAACGATTGACTGACCAAAACTTATACGGGCTATATTGCTGACCTGCACAGCATTAGATGCTGTTTTATTTCTGTAAACCGAAGGAAAAACCATATCAGGAATTTGAATACGCATTGTATCCAAAAAACCTGTTTTATAAATATCCTCAAAAAACTGTTGCGGATTGTTGATATAATTTTTTGTAATAATATTTGAAATACCAATATTACTCGAATGTGCAATAATTTCGGCAGCGGTAAGTTGCGGCGCAACGTGCAAATCGCCAACGCCATACGGCGAAACATCGGTTTTGATAATATCATTTGGTTTTACAAAACCTTTTTCCAAAGCAATCATCATCGAAACAATTTTAAAAGTGGAACCGACATCATAACGTTTATGAAAAATCATATCATCGTTTTCAAAATATCCGTTTGCCGTTCTGAACAGATTTACGCACGCCACAATTTCGCCGCTGGTTTTCATCACAATAGCGCAGGCATTCTGTGCATTTAGCGAATCAAGGTTTTGCCGCAAAGCCGCCTCAGCCAAATCCTGAATATCAACGTCAATAGTTGTATAAACATCGTTTCCTGCTGTCGGTTCTTTTTTTGTAACAATATTTTTCCCATCGGCAATATTTTTTAGCAGTGCATATCCGTTTTTGCCGGTCAGTTGGCTGTCGAAAAACTTTTCAAGCCCGTATCTGCCGCTGCCTTTTTTGAACGTAATAATTCTTTCTCCGGTAATTTTATCTTTTTTATCAATAATTATTTGTTTTCCTGTTTTTGGGTCGATAACCGTATCTTTTTCATACTGGTCGGCACCCCAGATAGCACCAAGCGTGCGTGCTGCGAGCGAGCCGTAAGGATTTACCCTTTCAATAAATTTTTCATCATTGAGTACGTAAAGTCCGCCCAAATTAATTCCATAGCGCGAATAGCGGAAAAGCGGCATTTGCCGAACTTTATTCAACTGAACGTGAGAAATTTTTTCCGAAAAAAGTTTCAATGAGCGGTCGCCTTTTGCACGGGCGCGCGAAATTGTCGTTTTGTAATCCTGCTTCGTACCGCCAAATAATGACGCAAGTGCCGCCGCTGTCGAATCGAGTTTTGCCTCATAGCGAGTTGTTTTTTTATTGATTGTATCAAAATAAACTTTCTTGCCGTTAATCTTGTCGTATGTCTCGTCTAAACCTGCTGCTTTTGTATCCATACGAATAAAATAAGTAGGAATACTTGCCGAAAGCAGACGACCGTCTGCCGAATAAATATTTCCGCGCTCGCTTTTGAGCGCAACGGTATCGTTAATACTTTGAGTTTTTGCCGCAAGCGCAAGCAACGGTGTCCGTTCTACTGCCTGAATATAAATGGCTTTAGCAATTACCGCCAAAAAACCAAGCACTACTACCAAATATACAATGGTAAAACGGATAACAATTCTTCTCTGTTCTTCCATAATAATTATTTTATTTAAAAATTCTTAATTAATTTTGATTTGCAAAAATACAAAAATAATTCGTAATCGAAAACTGTTTTTTTTATATACTAAAAAATCTGAAAACTGATTTCTGAAAACTTTTTTGTACTTTTGGCGAAAAATTATATTTTTAAAAAAAATGAAACACATAATCATAGGAGGCGTTGCCGGAGGTGCTACTGCGGCTGCAAGAATACGCAGAGCAGACGAATTTGCTCAAATTATCATTATAGAAAAAGGCAAATATATTTCGTATGCAAATTGCGGATTGCCTTATTATATCGGCGGCACTATCGACAACAGAGATGATTTGTTTTTGCAAACACCTCAAACTTTTGGCACAAGATATAATCTCAACGTAAGAGTTGAGAATGAGGCGATTGCCATTGATACGCAAGAAAAAAAAGTACAGATTCGGCAGCGCGATGGCTCGGTTTATACGGAAAATTATGATAAACTTTTACTGTCGCCGGGAGCATTTCCTGTAAAGCCGCCGTTAGAAGGAATTGACTGTGAAGGAATTTTTGTGCTTCGAAATGTTGACGACACCGACAGAATAAAAAATTATTTAACCTCACATACCGTAAAAAATGCAGTGGTCGTCGGTGCGGGATTTATCGGATTGGAAATGGCTGAAAATCTGCATCATGCAGGAGCAAAGGTTTCAATAGTTGAAATGATAAATCAGGTTATGGCACCGGTCGATTTTTCTATTGCCTCGCATTTACATCAACATCTTTTGCAAAAAGGCGTAAATCTTTATCTTGAACATACCGTTGAACGTTTTGAAAAACGAGGCGAACAAATTGAGGTTTTTTTCAAAAGCGGTGAAAGTATTGTTACCGATATTGTCATTTTGTCGATTGGCGTGCGCCCCGAAACGAAATTGGCAAAGGCGGCAGGTATAAAATTAGGCGAAAAAGGCGGAATTTGGGTAAATGAATATTTGGAAACATCGGCAAAAGATGTTTATGCGGTTGGCGATGCGATAGAATTTACACATCCGCTCACAAATAAGCCCTGGCTTAATTATTTGGCAAATCCTGCCAACCGTCAGGGAAGAATTGTGGCTGATAATATGGTATTTGGCAATTCGACAAAATATGAAGGTGCGATAGGAACTGCAATAGCAAAGGTCTTTGATTTGACAGTTGCCACAACCGGGCTGCCAGCAAAGCAATTAAAACAGGCAGAAATTGAATATGCAAGTTCGACAACTCATTCTGCATCTCACGCCGGTTACTATCCTGCAGCCCTTCCGCTTACCGTCAAACTTACATTTGACCCCAAAAACGGAAAAGTTTATGGCGGACAATGTGTTGGTTACGATGGAATTGATAAGCGTATTGACCAGATTGCGCTGATAATAAAACATGGCGGAACAATTTACGATTTGGTAAAATTGGAACACGCTTATGCGCCACCTTTTTCGTCGGCAAAAGACCCAATTGCCATTGCCGGCTATGCGGCGAGCAATATTGTAAATGGGACTATGCCTGTTGTTACGTGGCGGCAAGTTTTGGCAAATAAAGGAAAAGATATTTTGTTGCTTGATGTGCGCACAAAAGTGGAAAATGAGCATGGAGCAATTGACGGCTCGATAAATATTCCCATTGATGAACTTCGCAGCCGATTAAATGAATTGCCAAAAGATAAAGAAATATATGTTTATTGTGCGGTTGGTTTGAGGGGTTATCTGGCGTTAAAAATTTTAACGGCGCACGGTTTTAAAAATGTTAAAAATCTTTCAGGCGGCTACAAAACATATTCAACAGCAATCACACCGATAAATTAAATTATTTAAAGATTTCAAATTTCAAGATTTATTTTTTCGCCGCCGTAAATTTCGTAAATTTATATATTTTCTCTGTGTTCTCTGTGCCAACTCTGTGGCTCTCTGTGTAAAAAAATAACACAGAGTTACCCCCGCTCGCGCCGATTTGTAATCGGTGCGTAGCTTTTTAGGCGGTCAAGATGTGCAATGATAGTCCGCTCGCGCCGATTTGTAATCGGTGCGTAGTTTTTAGGCACGTATTGCAAATCCACGCCAGCAGGTAAGAAAAAAAATCTGAAAACTAATATCTGAAAACTTTTCCCTAAGGTAGCGGCGGCAATAACATTATTTTTTGTACTTTTGCGGAGAAATTTTTATTAAAAGATAAAGTAAAGACAATATGTTAAAAATCAGTAAATTTTTATTAAGAATTGCAGGTTGGAAAACCGTTACAACAGTTCCGGAGCCGCCAAAAAGCGTGATTTGTGTTGCGCCGCACACAAGTAACTGGGATTATATTCTTGGGCAACTGTATTACTGGTCTGAAAATCGAAAGGCAAATTTTTTGATAAAAAAATCGTGGTTTAAGTTTCCTTTTGGTGCTCTTTTTCGCAAACTCGGCGGAGTCCCTGTCGACCGTTCGCAAAAAACATCGACTGTCGAACAAATGGTTTATGAGTTTGAAACCCGTCCTGTTTTTCATCTTGCTATAACGCCCGAAGGTACGCGAAAACGTGTTAAAAAGTGGAAAATGGGCTTTTATCATATTGCTCTTGCAGCCGCAGTGCCAATTCAGTTAGCATATCTTGATTATAAGAAAAAGGAACTTGGGATTACTAAAATTGTCATTCCTTCGGGCGACGAAAATGCCGATATGCAGAAGATTTACAATTATTTTGAAAACAGAACAGCACGTTATCCTGAAAATTTTTATTTACCAAAAAATGAAAAATGAATAAAGACAAAAAATGAAAATTTCATTGATACAAAGTAATTTACATTGGGCAGACAAACAAAAAAATCTTGACAATTTTGAGAAAAAACTTGCCGCCCTCAAAGGTAAAACCGACTTGGCAGTTTTGCCCGAAATGTTTTCCACCGGGTTTATCGTCGACAGACCCGAACTTGCCGACACAATGGATTCTCAAACGGTTTTTACAATAAAAAAATGGGCAAAAGATTTTGGCTTTGCCCTTGTGGGAAGTTTTTTTGCAAAGGAAAACGGCAATTTCTACAATCGTGCCTTTTTTGCTACGCCGCAGGGCGATTTTTTATTTGCCGACAAACGACATACTTTTTCACTCGGTGGAGAAAATAATTTTATTACAAAAGGAAATAAAAAACTGATAGTAAATTATTTAGGAATAAATATTTTCGTTTTGGTATGCTATGATATTCGTTTTCCGGTTTGGGCGCGAAATGTAAATAACGAATACGACCTTTTAATTTTTACGGCAAATTTTCCGGACAAACGAATTGATGTCTGGGACACACTTCTGCCGGCACGAGCCATTGAAAATCAGGCGTTTGTATGTGGCGTAAATAGGACAGGTAAAGATGGAAACGGTTTCACTCACTCCGGTCATTCCACACTTTTCGACTTTACTGGAAAACCAATCGTTAGATGCCTCAGTAAATCAGAAATGATAATTACCGCTGATATAAATATTGAAAATTTAAGAAAGTTCAGAACAAATTTCCCCATCTGGCAAGATGCCGATAAATTTGTAATATTATAAATCATAAATCGTCAATGGTAAATCGTAAATCGTAAATCGTAAATTAATGCTATTCCCTTCCAACATAGAAGAAAAAATTGATTTTGTTTTTGTTCGTAATGCGCTGAAACAGAACTGTTTGTCGGCTTTGGGTACAGAGCAGGTTGATGCCATTGTGTTCAGTGCCGATTTTGTAAAAATTAATTTGCTTTTGAGCAAGGCAGATGAGATGTTTCGGCTTTTGGAAAGCGAGCAGGAAGAGTTGCCCGTTGGGAATTTTTTCGACTTGCGCGAGCAACTTTCGCGTGTGCGCATTGAAGGGCTTTTCCTCGACGAAAATGAAATTTTTGACCTTCGGCGTGCGCTGGAAGCGGTGCAAATGCTTGTCGCTTTTATTTCGCATCGCGAAAATTCGCTTTATCCTAATCTTAAAAATTTGATAAAAGAAATAGACGATTTTTCGCCGATTATCAAGCGTATTGATTTGATTTTGAATAAGTTTGGAAAAATAAAAGACAATGCCTCGACCGAACTTTTACGGATACGAAAAGATATTTCCGCTGCGCAAAACAGTGTTTCGCGGATTTTGCAAAACGTGCTTCGGCAGGCGCAAAACGATGGGTTGGTAGAAACCGATGTTGCGCCAGCAATGCGAGACGGGCGATTGGTAATTCCTGTAATCCCTGCTCACAAACGCAAAATTCGTGGAATTATTCACGATGAGTCGGCTTCGGGGAAAACCGTTTTTATTGAGCCGGAACAGGTTGTAGAGGCAAATAACCGCATCCGCGAACTTGAAAACGAACAACGCCGCGAGATTATCAAAATCCTGACCGAATTTACAAATTTTGTCCGTCCGCATACCGAAAGCATTGTTAATTCGCAATATTTTCTTGGCGAAATTGATTTTTTGCGGGCAAAGGCGTTGTTTTCGTTGCAGATTGACGCTGTTTTTCCCAAAATTGAAAATATTTCTCAAATAAATTGGGAACGGTCGAGGCACCCAGTTTTATTTTTAAATCATAAAAAACAAAACCGCGAAATTGTTCCCCTTGATATTGAATTAAATGAAAATCAGCGAATTATAATAATTTCCGGACCTAATGCCGGCGGCAAATCGGTTTGCCTGAAAACCGTTGCGCTGCTGCAATATATGTTGCAGTGCGGGTTGATGATTCCGGTTGCTCAAACGAGCAAATGTGGTATTTTTCAAAATATTTTTATTGATATTGGCGACGAGCAAAGTATTGAAAATGACCTTTCTACATACAGTTCGCACCTTTTGAATATGAAATTTTTTCTAAAAAATGCAAATGAAAAAACGCTGCTTTTGATTGACGAATTTGGCAGCGGCACCGAGCCGCAAATTGGCGGTGCGATTGCAGAGGCGACTTTGGAACGGCTAAATCAAGCGCGAACTTTTGGCGTGATAACCACGCATTACACTAATATTAAGCACTTTGCGCAAAGTGCCGCAGGAATTGTGAACGGCGCAATGCTTTACGACCGACAACATTTGCAGCCGCTTTTCCGCCTCGAAATCGGACACGCCGGCTCTTCGTTTGCCGTCGAAATTGCACGAAAAATCGGGCTGCCCGAAGATTTGATGTCTGCCGCTGCGCAAATGATTGGTACAGAACATCTTGACTATGACAAACATTTGCAGGATATTGCCCGCGACAAACGTTATTGGGAACAGAAACGGCAACAAATTCGTTTGCGTGAGAAAAATTTGGAAAATATTTTGGAAAAATATCAAAATGAAATTTCCACAATTGAAAAACAAAGAAAAGAAATTATACAGAAAGCAAAAACGCAGGCACAGGCACTTGTAGAGCAGGCAAATGCAAAAATTGAAAATACGATTCGTGAAATCCGCGAGAATGCAGCCGAAAAAGAAAAAACACAACAGGTAAGGCGTGAGTTGGTAATTTTTAAAGAAAAATTTTTATCAGAAGAAAAAAAATATACAGATAAAACGCTGAAAATCAATAAAAAGAAAAATAATTATGAAATAAAAGAGAAAATAAAAGCGGTTAAAAAAACTGATAAAAAAACCTTTTCGCCAGGCGATTTTGTTAAAATAAAAAAGCAGGAAGCGTTAGCGCAAATCATTGAAATTAAGGACGATTTCGCAATTCTTGCTTTGGGAAATATCAAAACCACAGCAAAAATTGCCGATTTGGAAAAGGCAGAAAAGCGGCAGGAAAAAATTTCAGTAAGTCGAAAACAATATATAAAAATTGTTACCGACACTGTTCGCAGCCGCAAACTTGATTTCAAAACCGACATTGACCTGCGCGGATTGCGCGTTGATGAGGCGTTGCAGGCGGTTACTTATTTTATTGACGATGCGGTAATGGTTGGCGTTGGCTCGGTGCGGATTTTGCACGGCACAGGCACCGGCGCGCTACGGCAATCTATCCGCCAACTGCTCGGCAGCATTGCCACAGTTAAAAAATTCTACGACGAACACGTGCAACTCGGCGGTGCCGGAATCACTGTTGTGGAATTAGAATAAAGAAAATTATTGAGTTTTAAAAGAAAAATTTCCAATTAAATTTATTTTTTAACAAAAAAATCTTATTTTTGCACTGTGAATAAAACGGCAGTTGTGATATTGAATTGGAACGGTAAAGGTTTTTTGGAAAAATTTTTGCCTGCTTTGTTTGAGCAAAATTTTGATAATCAGGCAGATATTTATGTTGCAGATAATGGTTCGACAGATGATTCGGTCGGTTTTTTGCAGAAAAATTATTCCGAAGTAAAACTTATTCAATTTTCTGAAAATCACGGATTTGCAGGCGGCTATAACCGAGCGTTGGCGCAAATTTCGCATTATCAATATTTTGTTTTGCTAAATTCCGATGTTTTGGTTACGCAAAACTGGTTGCAGCCATTGATTGAATATCTTGATTTTCATACAGATACGGCGGCAGTCCAGCCAAAAATTCTGTCTTTTTCCGATAAAAATAAATTTGAATATGCGGGTGCTGCCGGCGGATTTATTGATAAATGGGGTTTTCCGTTTTGTCGAGGACGTATTTTCGGAACAGTTGAAACGGATAATGCGCAATACAACAATGTTTTAGATATTTTTTGGGCAACGGGTGCGTGTTTGGTAATTCGTGCGGCGGATTTTTTTGAAAACAGCGGTTTTGATGATGAATTTTTTGCGCATCAGGAAGAAATTGACCTTTGCTGGCGGCTTCGTTCGCGCGGACGAAAAATTGCCTGCGTGCCGCAAAGTGTTGTGTATCACGTTGGTGGCGGCACTTTGAACACCGAAAGTCCGAGGAAAACATATCTTAATTTTAGAAATAATCTTTTACTTTTGTATAAAAATTTGCCTGAAAATCATTTGAGCAAAACATTTTTTGTGCGCTTTTTCTTCGATTATCTTGCTGCATTTCAATTTATTGTAAGTGGAAAATGGAAAAACGCAAAACAGGTTTTTTGTGCGCGGCGCGATTTTTGTAAAATGAAAAACCGTCTTTTTGAAAAAAGAAAAGAAAATTTACAGAAAGCAAACTTACAAATAATTTCCGAAATTTTCCCCAAAAGTATTGTATTTCAATATTATATAAAAAATAAAAAATATTTTAAGGATTTAAAATTTTTATTATAAAAAATGAATAAAACAGCATTTATAACAGGAGCAACAGCGGGTTTTGGACGTGCGATTGCCTTACGGTTAGGAAAATTAGGTTATAAGGTAATAATTACAGGCAGGCGCAAAGAACGGCTCGACGAAGTGGTAACGGAATTGCAAAACGCTGAAACAGAAGTATTTGCATTAAATTTTGATGTACGAAATTTTGAAGAATCGCAAAAAGCGATAGAAAGTTTGCCTGAAAAATTCCAACAAATTGATTTATTGGTGAATAATGCCGGCTTGGCGGCAGGGCAGGCACCTTTCGACCGGTGCGTACTCGACGATTTTGAACGTATGATTGACACTAATATAAAAGGATTGATTTACATTTCCAAACTCGTTGTACCACAGATGGTTACACGCGGCAGCGGGCATATTGTAAATATTTCGTCTATTGCAGGTCTTGAAGTTTATCCCGGCGGGAATGTTTATTGTGCCACAAAGCACGCTGTAAATGCTATAACAAAATCAATGCGGGTCGATTTAATTGATAAAGGCGTGAAAGTCAGTTCCATTTCGCCCGGAATGGCAGAAACGGAATTTTCACTTGTGCGCTTTGGAGGCGATGCAGAGCGCGCAAAAGCCGTTTACCAAGGTATTGAGCCAATGACAGCCGACGATATTGCCGATGCCCTCGAATTTATTGTTACTCGTCCCCCACACGTTTGTATTCAGGATATTTTGCTAACGCCTTCGGCGCAGGCAAATACTTATATATCAGTAAGAAAATAAATATTTTGAAAAATCCGAACAACATATCAATTATTGCGGCGATAGATAAAAATCGTGCGATTGGATACAAAAACCGCTTGCTGTGTTATCTGCCAGCGGATTTGCGCCATTTTAAGGAATTGACTTTGGGGCATACGGTTATTATGGGGCGCAAAACCTTTGAAAGTTTACCAAATGGTGCTTTGCCGAACCGACGAAATATTGTTGTTTCGCGCAGGAAATTAAATCTGAGTTCCAATAGTTCTTTGCCCGAAAATACTTCTCTTTTTATTAAAAAATCTATCGCAGAAGCGTTGGATTTTGCAAAAAACGATGAGAAAATTTTTATCATTGGCGGTGAAAGTGTTTATCGCGCAACGATAGATATTGCTGATACTTTGTATATTACACAAATTGATGGCGAATTTACAGCCGACAAATTTTTTCCCGAAATTGATTTTAAAATATGGAAAGAAAAAGAGCGATTTGATTTTCAAAAAGATGAAAAAAACCGCTACAATTTTTCTTTTATTACCTATGAAAAAATTTTGAAATCTTGAAATTTTGAAATCTTGAAATTTATAATGTATGATTCACAAATATGATTTTTTGGTTGTTGGCGGGGGGATTGCCGGAATATCGTTTGCTCTCAAAGCCGCAAAATACGGTAAAGTGGCTTTGCTTTGCAAAACAAATATTCACGAATCGAACACTTCCTTTGCGCAAGGCGGAATTGCGTGCGTTACATACACGCCCGACACTTTTGAAAAACACATTGAAGATACGCTTATTGCCGGCGACGGACATTGCAACCTTGCCGCCGTTGAGCAGGTTGTGCATTCTGCGCCATCGCAAATTGAGGAACTAATTGGTTGGACGGTGGATTTCGATAAAACCGAATACGGAAAATTCGACCTGCACAAAGAGGGCGGACACAGCGAATTTCGCGTTCTTCATCACGCCGACAATACCGGTTACGAAATTCAGGAAAGTTTAACCGAATTGTTATTAAATCATAAAGAAATTGATGTTTTTGAAAATTATTTTGCAATAGAAATTTTAACTCAACACCATTTGGGCGATATTGTAACACATCATTATCCGAATATTGAGTGCTATGGTGTTTATGCTTTAAATCAAAAAACAAATCATATTCATACTTTTTTGTCGAAAACAACGCTGCTTGCCACCGGCGGAATTGGCGGCGTTTATGCGGCAACAACAAATCCGGCGATTGCCACCGGCGACGGGATTGCGATGGTGCATCGTGCGCGCGGGGTGGTAAAAGATATGGAATTTGTACAGTTCCACCCGACAGCCCTTTACAGCCCCGGCGACCGCCCAACTTATCTTATCACTGAGGCGATGCGCGGCTACGGTGCGGTTTTGCGCACGCAGGACGGCAAAGAATTTATGCAAAAATACGACGAACGGCTCTCGCTTGCACCCCGCGATATTGTCAGCCGTGCTATCGACAATGAAATGAAGCAGCGCGGCGAAAACTTTGTTTATCTTGATGTTACGCATAAAGATGCCGAAAGTACAAAAAATCATTTTCCAAATATTTATCAAAAATGTTTGGAAAAAGGAATTGACATTACCAAAGATTATATTCCCGTTTCGCCCTGCGAGCATTATCTCTGCGGCGGAATTGAGGTTGATTTGAACGGTCGGACTTCAATAAATCGGCTTTATGCAGCGGGCGAGTGTTCGTGTACAGGGCTGCACGGCGCAAACCGTCTGGCATCAAATTCGCTGATTGAGGCGATTGTTTATGCCGATAAAGCCGCCAAAGATGCTGCGCAACATATTGATAAATTGACATTTAATGAAAATATTCCTGCGTGGAACGACGAAGGCACTTCGCTCAACGAAGAAATGGTTTTGATTACTCAAAGTTTCCGAGAAGTGGAACAAATTATGAGCAGTTACGTTGGTATTGTGCGCTCAAATTTGCGTCTGCAACGTGCTTTGACACGCCTTAACATTCTTTATCAAGAAACGGAAAGTTTGTTTGCGCGTTCGGTTGTGTCGCGCGAAATTTGCGAACTGCGAAACGTGATTTCGGTTGCGTATCTGATTATCAAACAGGCGATTGCCCGCAAAGAAAGTCGCGGATTGCATTACACAATCGATTACCCGAAAAAAGCAGAGTGAAGCGAACACGATTTTTAAATATTATACTATTAACCTGACCTCAATAAATTTATAATATTATGCGGCATAATTTATATCCTTGTGCTGAAAATATTTTTCGACACGGTTTGGGTTTTGTTGCAAGAGTGTCATATGATTTTCAACATTTTTCTGCAATTCATTTACATTCTTTGGTGCCGGTCTGTCAGACAATCCACGTTTTAAATCACAGTTCAAATACTCGTCAGGATTGAGTTCCGGCGAATATGATGGCAACCAAAATACCTCTAATTGTCGCTTTATTTCTTCCAGCCCCAACCAATCTCTGACCACATAAGCG
>Ga0209629_10000148_pt1 | contig 33532 bp, 25 predicted proteins | sample TergutCu122P5_FD_187286 | JGI IMG/M metagenome (GOLD analysis project Ga0209629, IMG submission 187286) | Cubitermes ugandensis P5 segment gut microbial communities from Kakamega Forest, Kenya - Cu122 P5 (SPAdes) (version 2) | ecosystem: Host-associated > Arthropoda: Insects > Digestive system...
AGTACTTCCCATGTGGGCTTTTGTGACCTGTTCTAGGGTGAAATTTACATTTATCAGCAGTGCAATTATGCAGGTATTTCTATTTCTGAAAGTCATGGTTTTGTTAAGTAAGCTTATTTGATTTGAACCTTGTAATTGCTAAACTTATATAGTGATGTAAAATTTTTCAAAATACCAACTTAGTGCACAATTCTTTTAATCTTCAACAATAGAAGATTAAAAGAATTGTGCACTAAGTTGGTATTTTGAAAAGTCTATGCTATGATGCATGGTCGGAAAAACATCAAATGATGTAAAATTGTTTATAGGCATAATGAAGGAGCTTGGATTTTACTGTCTGTGTAGAGACTTATATTTTTATGTAACTATAGCATTGCTTCAATTGTCCTAGATTTATTATAGTTGATAAGTGACCATATCTTATAAGTTTATTGTACTCCTTAGCTGCAATCTGTATTGACATGTCCAATGCTACATCAGTGGCTGGCTGGATGAATAAATAAACCAAACCAAACCAAACCAGACTATGATGCATGCTGGACGGTCTGGGATTCGAATCCCGGTAGGGGCAAAAGATTTTCCTCTTCTCCATAATGTCCAGACCAGATCTTTTTCCCAGTCAGCCTCCTATTCAATAGGTACTGGGGGTTTTAACTGGCGGTAAAGCCACCAGTGCATGAAGTTATCCACTCTCCTCCATCTAGCGCCATGGTTAAGAATGACTGGAGCATAACTGCTGGTCTTCCTCAATGCTGTCATAATGTGGACAGAGAATTTTAATGTCACCAGTGTTTAATTAAGTAAACATTATTAAGATGCATGTGAGAGTGGAGGTAGAGTGTGATGCATGCTAAACCTCAGCAATAAATGGAGGCGATCAGCCAATTTACTTCTCTGTTACAGTACACATTGGAGACATAGCTGAACAGGCCACAAACTTGGTCTGGACACTGTGGAAATGAAATTAATGTACATCCTTCTGGGAATTGAACCTGAAGTACCATGTTCAGCCTGTAGAGTTGTAACAGATATACAGTAAAATTATTTGTCACTACTGTGATACTACAAAATCCACCTGAACATCTCATGTTATATAATACAAATCGAGTTGATTTACATGAAATGTTCCAGTTTCAGCCACTGTACATTGTGTTAGAACCCACATATTTCACGCTATAAACTAGGAATCTAATTCATGTAAATTGTTGTTACAACCATTTTACATTTTGTTCATATCATATCATATCATATCATATTATATCATATATCATATCATATCATATCATATCATATTTATTTTCATTCTGTGGATCCGTACAGGATTACAAAATCCATGTGGATACAGAAATAGTCAAATTTACTTAATAAATCTAGAAGTGAAATCATTGTTAAGACTGGTGTTCTGTTGTAACACCTTACATTCAGAGAGATGGTTACAAAAATTTTCAACACAGCAGGTTACCTTGTCAATTTAGTAGTTATCTACAATACTATATGACGTGCAGTTTTATTATTCTTTGCTGTTAGAATCTTGAAAGCCATATGTGAAAAAAGTAGTGTTGTGTCAGAATTTTAATTCGTAGCTTTCCAATGTAAAGTTCAACAACATGATACCCCTGGTATGAAGATATTTTGAAATGTTTCCTGATCTGAATATTTCAACTGAAAATTGTATTTAGGCAGATATGTAGTCCAAAATGAATATGTTTTAACATTTTCACAGTTGACCCTTATGTGCTTGGCAGTTGTCAGAGTTCACACATTTTCAGATTGTTAACAATGTAGAAAATGTCCATGATAACACTGATTCAGGCACTTTCACTGTCTTGTTATCTGTACATTTTAAATTATCGAATAATATCAAGAAAAAATACTGAAAAGTGCTAGAATTTTTAATTGGCCTTTCCATGTTTTACACAACACACACCACAAAAATTATTTTTATCTTAGGAATGGATTGCAACATTATTTGTCTTTGTGTTGGAGGTATTTCCTCCATGTCTTAGCAAAGGATTTACAGTGAATGATGAGATGATATCCTTCCATATGTCTCCATTCATTCATTTTTTAGTTCATAAATGCATACCTATATATATGTACACACACACACACACGCGCACACATACATACATACATAAATATACACACGCTTGCTTGCACATACACATACACATTTTAAGGAAGTACGCACATACATGTACACGTCTGTTATTTTTGTACAGCCGTACTTGAAATTTGAACGTGTACACAAATTGTTGGCAAAATGTGAAAGATGGTGAAAATCCTTATACATGTTCCAGCAGATAAGTATGACAAAGCTGATAGTCTTTATATTCAAATTGCCTAAAAGAAGAGTTCATTTTAAGCTTTCGGAATAGGTGTTCTTTTACTTCATTACAGAACTTTGAAGATACAGTGAAGACATGACATTTTCTTTGTGCTTTTATCACTTGTAAACTATAATTATTTTTTATGTATGGGAATGTTATGCTGTGTAATGGTGGATGAGAACAAGTGTGCAGGATGATAGTGTGGATAGTGGCATGTAGGGGATAGTACATTGCCAGATGTAATATTTCTCATGTTGTGTCATTTTTCATGCAGTTAAACATTTGAAAATATATGTCAAACCTGTATATATATATCCTGCTGTCATTTACTTTCCTACAGTGCTCATACAGAAATATCTACATGGGACACATCTGTCAGACCTAGTATATATTTTAATGAAACATTAAGTAAACACATTCATTGCCAGGCATTTTAAACATAAGTTTAATGCTTTGTTCAAGTATTTGTGGCTGGATGGACAAATAGAGCTGATGTCAATTGTAAGAATGCATCCTTCCATGAAATATGATGAAAACATTATGCGTATTTTAATTCCTTATAATTTATGCTGTATAGTGAACAAGTAGCAAATGAAGACATTTTCATTTTTTCTGAGATGGAGAGAGGATGATTACAAGAGTACTATTTAAGGTACTTCATCAAAAGTCCCTTTATTATTACATCACTGATACTGATGATTAATAAAGTTATGTATGGATTTATGTTCATAGACATTGCAACTCTCTGGCCCTGAACTTAAGAAGTCAGCCTTGTTCTGGACAGTAATGTTTGTTGTGTTGGCATTTGGAGCAGGGTTCAGCTACTGGTTTCATACCCTATCCATGACAACAGCAATTGAGAAACTAGTGAAACGGCTGCGTGTACTTGCCTTTTCAAACATACTTTGCCAACCTGTCAGCTGGATGGATGAAGATGATAATTCTCCTCATAAATTATGCACAAAATTGGCTCGAGATGCACCTCTAGTGAAATCAGTATGTGTAAAGTTTCTGCTTTCTTCTCCCAGATTTTTAACAAGTATATCATACTGGGAAGTTGTTACATGTTTTCACACTTCTGGCACTAAGTGAAAGTCTGTGTTGTAAATACCATGTCATGTCAGGTAATTTTTCAGTCCAGGAATCTCAGTTCTTCTTTTTATCTAAACAGTTCACTGAATAACAGTGGCTTGTAATGAATAGTCTAAGACATTGATGCAAATGTCCATTTCATTAATAAGTAACATTGTTCTCATCATCTTGTTGTATTTTTCTTGCTGGGAAACAACAACCTCTGTTTCATCACTATCTCATATTATTAAAAGATCACTTAGTTGCTTTATTCTATTTAATTAACAAAATGTCAGTGAGCTGCTAGAAACCCAAGGATTAACACTTCCTGTATGATTTTAGCCTTAATTTTAGCTACCAAAATAACTACTGCACAAGAATCTCTACGCATGTAAGGCAAATTTCATGCTTTGTATTATCACGCAGTTAAGTAATCTAGTAGGTGACAGGGGCATGAAAGTGCAATTATTTAGTTGAGAGAAAAACCTTTAACTTTATCAGAGAAGTGAAAATAATTTTGATGTAATATTACATCACAAATAATGAGAATTTCATCATTGTTTATTTATTTATTTATCAGTTTGTTTATTTATTTATCAATTGTGCATGGATCAACATCATTCATAATCAAAATGTCAGGTATTATTCCTGTCACTTGTCCCATTGAAGTATTAGTATACAGACTGGTAACATCAAGTGATGGAAATCTTATTTTTTTATTGAATGGGATTGTTGGATGTCTTGTAATAGATCTGTAGTATTCTTGACATTGAATGTGTAAGAACTGTTTTAACAGTTTTTACTTTTAACTAATTATACAAGAACACAATGGGATTTCTAACTTTAAAAAAGTACAATTTTCTGTCTTTCTCGCACTGGCCAATGTACATTTCGTCATAAGTTTTTTTTGAAGGAGTTGCACTGTATTTTGTGTTTTCCTTACAGTAAGAGATGTTACCAATTCTGTGTATAAATAAGTAATGGACTTTTGTAGTGTCCAGTTCACTTTTCTGTGTTGGAATTGTGTGTTTATAGGCAGCAGGATTGCGGGCTGGACAGGTTCTTAGTGCCCTTGTGACTCTTGTGTCAGCATTTACTATTGCATTTCTGTATGGATGGAAACTTGCATTTGTATTGATGATAGCTGTCCCTTTATTAGTGTTTGCAAGCTATCAGATGACCCTAATTAGCAGACGTTATCAGCAACGGGACAATAATCTCATGGATCTGGCTGGAAAGGTAATAATATTTGGTTGTGTAAATCAGTGGTGCTCACAGTATACAAAAATGTAGGAGTCCCCTCAAAATTTACTTTCATTGTGTAATTTTATGTACCATGTTATTGGTAAAAGGTTCAATTTAGTTATTAGAATGTAGGAACTGAAGTTATTTGTTGTAAGTACTTGTACGTGTAATCTGTTTTACATTTTTTTTAACTGTCTTTTGGGAGCATTGAAATCCCCAAAGACAGCATGTGAAAATCAGTCAGTCTGTGCATGTGAAACAGTTCAAAATCAATGAATAAATTTTTATGAAAGCTGATATTGAGAAATTTGCTTGTGCATCTTCCTTCGTGTCATGCTGTAACTTGCATACCATGACCGAATTTTATTGAAGTCTGGGTGGAGCAAGAACATAATATACAACGTTTTAACAAAGTTATGGGCAATGTAGTGAAATGCAAATTTACACACAGTGTTCCTTTACAAATGCTTGCAACCATAAATTCTCATATCCTTCCTTCAGAAACATTAAAACAAAGAAATTTTATGTGAAGACTGTAACAAGAAGAGTCTGATAATTTAGTAGTGTGTCTTGTACTTCATATTTATATACAAGTGGTAAACAATTGTTAGTTTTATGTACTTAGATGTTGAAGTGGCATCTGAAAGTAATCTGAATGTTTGGACAGTGCAGTCTCTAGAATATCAGTTCCTAGATATCTTTCTGATAAAATTAGTAAACAGTGAAGTCTTTCACCTAATCTAATATTCTAGTACAGCATGTCTTGTACTTCACATCTATATGCAAGTGATGAACAGTTCTTAGTTTTATGTACATATATGTTTAGGTGGCTTCTGAAAGTATTCTGAATATTCGGACAGTGCAGTCTCTGGGCAAAGAATATCAGTTTCTGGACCTCTATCTGGGAAAACTAGTGGCACCTTTAACGTAAGTACTACTTAAAATCTATAATACTGTAAAAGTTGTATTGCACACTTGGATGCGAATAATAGTTTTAAATAATATGCAGTATGATGCTGAAAAGATGGGAAGATTAATCTCTTACTAAGGATGTGTCAATTATGGGATGTTCATGGACAGCTCTGAGATGCACATACTTTCCTGCATTAGGTCTGCTGTGTCTACCAGAGTTTGTTTATTCAGTACATTTCTCCCCCAACCATCCTGATCCCACTTGGGGCCCTGAAATGGATTTTGCAACACAAAAGTATGACAGAATTTTTTTCTGCCAGCTCTGCTGACTTATCTAGGTTCTTGATACATGTTTCTTATCCTTGGCTGTAGAGTCCAGTGTCAGGAAAATAAGAAAAGAAGACTTTGGATGATATGCTTACTGTTCAGTGATAGACATCAATTTGTATTTATCAGATCAAGTGAACACAAAAATAAAACTTGTGGAAAGCAAAATAAATCAAGGCATATATCTGTCTGACAGTTCTTGGTGGTAATTTGGAGTAACTGTGGTGAATTCTGGAGGAATGAAGTGCAAAATACACCTTCAATCCCACTAACAATTGCTAGATCCATTACTGAATCACACTAAATTGAAATCTTTGTTCAGAACCCAGTTTATTTCATGCTGTCACTACATGAATGGCTGATATCATGATGGGGTTATTTTGTGTATGTTGGCACACATGAACGTGAAGTGTAGATGTAAGTATATATAAAGTTAGTTCTAATCCTAATATGTATATAAGTGTCATTGTTTTTCTAAAGTGGCCCCTGCACAAACAACAATTTGCACAACAGATGCTGTTGTATAATGGGGTGTATTTAGAAGCTGTAACTACACACAAGACTGGCTCTAGGCCCAAGCAAAAGGGGCCCAGTGTAGCATTTTAGCCATCATTTATTTTTTGCAAAAATGTAATGAGAGGCCATGATAAGTGGGTCCCTGTCACCACGGCATGGTGCGTCTTTAGGTTGCGGATGAAGGAACGGCCTCCAATATGGAGGGTAGCTGCAAATATATTGAATAAGCAGTTGGGGACATCTGGCATGGGGTAGTCCTCCAGCTTGGGGGTTGAACGATGTGCCAACAACTCCTCACCGAAAAAACATATCTTGTTATGAAATGTTCAAACAGAAAGCCTTGGACCTGGACAGATAATTTGGTATGACCTAAGCAACGGTAAAGGGACATGATATTTGGTACTTGGAATGTTAGGAGCCTGTATAGGTCAGGTTCCCTTACAGCAGCAGCCAGGGAATTATCAAGGTATAAATTAGATTTAATGGGTGTACAGGTTAGGTGGGAAAAAGGGGGCACAGTAAGAGCAGGTGATTTTAATTTTTTCTATGGAAAAAGAATCAACCAATTGAGAACAGGGTTTTTTGCATACCACAGAATAGTATCCGCAGTTAAGAGAGTAGATTTTGTTAGTGACAGGGTGTCATATATAGTTCTGAGAGGTCGCTGGTGTAATATCATTGTTCTAAATGTGCATGCACCAAGCGAGGAGAAAAGTGATGATTCATAAGACAGTTATTATGAGGAATTAGAGCAGGTGTTTGGTCATTTTCATAAGTACCCTAAGAAAATTCTATTAGAAGATTTTAATGCAAAAGTGGGGAGGGAGAATATTTTCAAACCGACAATTGGGAATGAGAGTCCACATCATGATAGCTATAATAATGGTGTTAGAATAATAAACTTTGCCACATTAAAAAATCTGGTAGTTAAGAGCCCAATGTTTCCTCACCAAAACGTTAATAGGTACACCTGGACCTCTCCTGATGGGAAGACTCACAACCAGATTGGTCACATCTTGATAGATAGGAGATGGCATTCGAGTATGCTCAATGTATGATCTTTCAGGGGAGCTGAATGTGAAAGTGATCATTGTCTGGTGGTTGCAAAAGTTAGGGAAATATTGGCAGTAAATAAACATGCAGCACAGAAGTTTTATGGGGAAAGACTGAACATCAGGAAATTAAATGAGCTGGATGTTAGGAAAAGTTATGAGATTGAGATTTCAAACAGGTTTTCAGCTTTGGAGAGCTTAAGTGATAGTCAGGACATAAATAGGGCTTGGGAGAACATTAAAGAGAATGTCAAGCCTCAGCTAAAGAGAGTCTAGGTCTGGACTAACTGAAGCAGCATAAACCATGGTTCGATGATGAAAGTTTATATTTTTTAGATCAAAGGAAGCAGGCTAAAATGCAGTGGGTACAGGATACAAGCCAATGTAGATAATCTAAACAATGTAAGGTGAAGCTAGCGGACATTTCAGGAACAAAAAGAAGGAGTATTTGCCAGCTAAATTTGATGAACTTGAAACTGACAGTAAGATGAAAAATATCAGAGACTTGTACAGGGGCATCAGTGATTTAAGAAGGGTTACCGGCCTAGAACTAATATAGTAAAGGATGAGAAGGGTGATTTGGTTACAGACTCCCACAGTATTTTAGCTAGGTGAAAGAAACATTTCTCTCAGCTGTTCAATGTACATGGGGTTAGTATGTTAGATAGACAGAAATACATACAGCAGAACTACTAGTGCCTGATCTGAGTGCCTTTGAAGTTGAGATGGCTATTGATAAGCTAAAAGGACACAAATCACCAGGTATTGATCAAATCCCAGCAAAATTGATTAAGGCAGGGGGTAGAACAATTCCGCATGAGATCCTTAAACTTATTAAATCTATTTGGAATAAGGAGGAATTGTGTGAGGAGTGGAAGGAGTCAATCTTTGTATGTATCTATATGAAGGGCGATAATACAGATCACATTAATTATAGAGGCATATCACTTTTGTCAACTACGTACAAAATTGTATCCAATATCCTGTTGTCAAGGAAAGGAAATTATTGGGGATCATCACTGTGAATTTTGACGCAAAAGATCAACTATTGATCATATATTCTGCATTTGTCAAGTACTTGAGAAAAAATTGGAATAAAATTAAGCAGTGCATCAACTATTTATAGACTTCAAGAAGGCTTATGATTCAGTTAGGAGGTAGGTCTTTAATAACATTCTCATTGAATTTAGTATCACCATGAAACTGGTAAAGCTAATAAAATTGTGCCTGAATGAAACCTGTAACAAAGTATGTGTAGGCAAGAATTTGAGATGTTTCCTATTAAGGATGGTTTGATTCAAAGAGATGCTTTATCGTCATTGCTTTTCAACTTTGCTTCAAATTGTGCCACTAGGAGGGTTCAGGTAAACCAAGATGGAATGAAATTAAATGGTACACATCAGCTTCTGGTTTATGTTGATGATGTTAATATAATGGGAGGAAGCATACACACTATAAAGAAAAATGCAGAAGCTTAGGTATTTGCTAGTAAGGAGACTGGACTAGAAGTAAATGCTGATAAGATTAAGTACATGGTCATGTCTCGAGATCAGAAAGCAGGACGAAATCACAATATAAAGATTGATAATAGTTCCTTTGAAAGGGTGGAAGAGTTCAAATATTTGAGATTAACCTTAACATATGAAAATTATATTCAGGAATTAATTAAGAGTATATTGAAGACAGGGAATGTGTGCTATAATCAGACGCAGAATATTCTGTCTCCCAGTTTGGTTTCGAAACATGTAAAGATTAAGATATACAGAACTATAATTTTGCCTGTTGTTTTGTGTGGGTGTGAAACTTTGTCGGTCACATTGAGGGAGGAACGTAGGCAGAGGGTGTTTGAGAATAGGGTGTAGAGGAGAATATTTGGGCTGAAGAGGGACGAGGTAACAGGGGAGTGGAGGAAACACTTTTGCTGTTTGAAAAATTTCTGGATGCAGACTGATGAGTGGTAACACCAATATCCATCCACCATGATCAGATTTATGTGTGGGAGAAGAGTGATACAAATACAAGAATTATGATTGAGCTTCTCTTCAAGAAGTCATTCGATGAAACTGGAATATTATGGAAAGTTTATCCTGACAACATATGTCCACAGAATGTACTGTAGTGCTACTAGTTTTTGTGAAAGTCATGGACTACCATCCATCACCAATGTGTGTGTGTGTGTGTGGGGGGGGGATTTTATGCATGGGTTTGTATGCCAGAATTGGGGATTGAAATAAAAGATGAATCTCACGTATATATTTCTATATAAAATGCATTAGGACTCCAATACACTGTACTTGCGATAACCAACCTCCTGTAACACTGTATTCTAGGTAACCTGCCACCTGTGACACTGTACTGTAGTTAACCTGTCCCATCTTATAATCTGTACACAAGCTGATGTTGCCGTTAATGATAACTTGTCATCTTCACCATCAACACTGTCATCACACCATTTTCATCTTATTTATTGTCTCCATTGTCATCAGTGTCGTCATCGTCGTCGTCGTCATCATCATCATCATCATCATGGTCATTGTTACTGTTACTTCTTGCATAGATCATGTGCTTAAGTTAGTATATGATTGTGATTGTTTTTGCTGTAATTTTTCAGGGAAGCAAAGAAGCAAGCACTGATCTTTGCAGGCGTGTTTGCCTTCTGTCAAGCTGTTATGTATGCTATGTATGCAGGTGCCTTCCATGTTGGTGGCTATCTGATTGAGATTGGTAATATGGAAGCTGTTAATGTGTACAGGCAAGTGAATTTGGATGTGAAGGTTAAAATATTTCCATAAAATAGGTGGAGAACCTGGTCTTATAATGGCAGTTTGCGGTACCGCAAGCATAGTTACGATAAATTATCAACAGGTTTTTTTTTTTTTTTAAATTTTGGTACTGGAATAGAAGGAGGGTAAAGCTGCAGTGATGTCTTTGATTGCTGACATATTACTGGATTTCTGGTCTTTGTCCAAAATCTAGCACTCTGAAGAAGACATAATATATAAGCAACTTGACTTACATCATCTTCAGATAGATTCCAACTCAGGTTTAAAATTTCCTGCTCTTTCCAACTTATGTAATTTATTTTCAACAAATACAACTACCTCTTTATGTATTTTATTTAACTGGTTTCAAATACAATACTTGTATTGTTCCTTACTGTCCCAAGAGACAATTAAGTTGGTCTGTAAACTGTAGTGCTAAATGGCCCAGTAAGCCTCTGCTGGTCTGTGTGGGTTCATCTTAGACTTACTATTATCAATTTTCTTTATTGATAACAATCTTACTTTCCCAATATGTGCATATTACGTTAACTAGATGTAACTCTTACGGCTACCAATAGAACTTTTCCATATCTTGTAAAAGATGATGGGGGGAAAAAAAGATGATGATGATGATGATGTAACATAACTCAAGAACATTCTGTATTAATATTTTTAACTTGAACTCTTACTCTTATATGTTCATATAAATACACATATATAGATATATTGGTAATTCAACTTCCAATTGGTTTTTTAATTTTGCATTGTTATTTATTAATTTGTATTGTGTGGATGTCCATATACTTTAAGTTATGTTGTAAATTGTAATCAGTAATTTGACATGTCCAATGTTACATATGTGACTGAATGGATGAATAAACAAACCAAACCAAACCATCTGTAGTGTACTGTAGAAAACATAGCAAAATAATTTTTTTGTTTATATGTTTTCTGTTTCCTACGGTCAGAGTCTTGTCAATATCAGAACTTTTGTATGTGCTTTATTCTTCTACTCCCCTCTCTGTCTGGTTTGTTGGTCAGCTCCATTTGTGTCCCATGACAGGGAATGATTTTATATTCAGTCTTTTCAACTTCCTCCTATTATGCTGTGTCAGATGTAAGCCTCAAAGTGTGACCTTCATCATGTCTTCTGTGTTTGAGTTTGAAACATTACCCTACACTGTGTTTTGAAGAGGCTGTGGCCATTTGTAGTGAAACTGTGAACTACCTTCTTCATAGATTAGAGGGGAAGGTTTGTTTCACTAAAATCTGTAGCCAACCTCAGAAAAACAATAAATGTCAATTTATAATTTCAACAGTTGGAGGCAGGAAGTTTGAGATTGCAAATCATAAATTTGGCTGCACTTATCAGCATGTGTGGTTACAATAAAAATATCTAGCTTATTACAGTTACTGATGTATGTAGTTGTTTGATAAAAATTGAAGATGTAGAGTATAGCAATACTGTAATTAAATGTAAGAGTAACAAGTCCAATAACAACTGATACATAATGAATATTCACAGATTCATTAAAATAAAAGGTTCTTTCTTAAAATTGTAGTGCTAATTTAGACTTTCTCAGTTTAAAACTGATGTGCATATAATTTATTATGTAAATTGCTGCATACCAGATATTTAAATGGCCACACCATAAATATTTCAGCCCAGTGAATACAGATTATAACATTATCACTTCAGTTATTCTTGTTGATGTTGTATTCCCTGAATTTGTTTTTATAAATGTGACTTATTCACAGTGTGAGATGTGATATCACTTAGCACTGTCTTGTCACACAAGTTACAATGCACAAGAAGGACGGGGGAACTGTATTTCTGTTTTCCATTAACTGAATCAGTTTGAAGTTCAGGTAAAAAGGGATTGAGCACTGTAGTAAGTGTGATATAAGAAGCTAAGTACAAGAAACGTATTTCCATGTTAACAATTAAAATATTATTCCAATTAGAAATTTTCACTATGCTTAAAATTGCATGAAACTTTGTACCAAGAGCTGTGTTTATCTGTTGAATACAGAGTGTTCTTTGCTATGGCATTCTCTGCACAGTCAGTTGGATTCAGTATGGCCTACCTCCATGACTACACTAGAGCAAGAATGGCAGCAGAGGAGATCTTCTATTTAATAGACCGCTGCCCAGGAATGGTAAAAGGAACTGCTAAACCAGTGAGTAAATTAATGTGAGCCTAGCTTTTTTGCATGAATCTTTAAATTGCGACTGGGCACAGTATAAAAGCTGAAGATTACTGCCTTCTGGGATGTGATGTTTAGTTTGGTAACTAGGTACCAAGATGCAAAATTTGGCATGCTTACAGAATTTTTTATAATGATTCTAAGTTTCCCGGAATATGCCACTGTGCTTTTGGGTGAGTGGTTTGAAATGTTTCAAAGGCCCTACATTCATTTGAAACACCAGGATACGCAAGCATCTTCCTTCATACCGTACACGTAGTGCCACGTTGCCGCTCTCCAAACCCCTGCCTACCACAACAACAGGACACTATACCATATGCTGTAAAAATCTCAGTCTTACGCTCCTGAAGATGGGCAAAAGATTGCCTGAAACATGTTGAGCTGATCTTGGAGATCAATAAATTGTTAATGTTGCATCTAGTTGATTTTCTACATTACTTTACCTACATTGATGATGCACGGTCAAACACAAATCAAGTTTAATTCTGCCAGTTCATCGTGAATGAAATACAGATAATGCCTAGAATTGGAAGGTTTGTGTACATATGTTGTGCAGGCAGTCAAACTGTAGAGAAGTTGTTCTGAAACAGAGGGAGTGATAATAGGATAAATGACAAACAGATTGTATTTTAACCCTTAAAAACTGAGGCAAACCAGAATTATATTTAAAGACTTAGCTTGTGCTGTGCAGTAAACATCCTGCTTTGATTATAAGAAATAATCAGTTAATGCCATGTAGGTAAATAGTTGCATTTTGTTCTTGGAACTTTACAAAACACATGAATACAGTGTGAGTGGAATATAGTGTTTCTTAATGCTAAACTTATGGCACGAAAAGTAACAGCTAGGCTGGAGTATTTTGTCAGGGCACAACTTATTTGGAAGGATTGAACCATTCAAATTGAACTGCTAATAGACACATCTACTGTCTGCTGGGCCAACGTGAGATTTCATTACTCATTTTGTGTCTCATCCTTCATATCAACATTGAATGCTCCTTAGTTATGTATTCTTTGAACATCTACATTTTCCCTGTATAAGGACTGTAAACTGCAAGAATAAGAAGACAAATTTATTAGCAATAAGTATCCACTTAGAAGTTGAAGCATTGATTTTGTTATTTAAAAAGACTGATCTGGTTGTTGTATTAGATCTTTAAAAGTGTGGATGTAAAAGGGGCAAGTACCATATCGCTTATTTAGAATGCATTATGTAAAAATGTCATAAATTTCTAAGATTGTACAGTGTCAGTGATTGATGATGAACTAATGAATGAGTGAGTACCGAGCATTGGTGGAATTATATTGACAGGGAAAACTCTCAATATTTGGAGATAAACCTGTCCCATTGCCACTTCTTACACCAAAAATCCCACATGGAATGGCCAGGAAATGAACTTGTACCTTGCAGTGAGAGGCCATGGACAGAACCAAGTTGCTGCCTAATAATCTTCTCATACACATATAGCAAGAAAAAATAACCATATTCTGCTTATATTTTCTTTCATTTGCAAGGAAGAGTTGTTGACAAGTGATTTGGCTTGTACAGTTTTCTGTAAATAGTGTTTAGTAAGGAAAATATATAATGGTATGGATGTTATTGAACTTTGTTTATAGAGTGATATGTTAGATTTTTCGTGACTGTTGTTCCTTCCTTTAACTCACTGTAAGATTCATAAAAAAAGTTGCTTTAGTTGTAATGTCAGTATCAGAGTTTTATACTGATCTTGTAAATAAAGCCAACTTGGTGCACAATTTTTCTTAGTATGTTTATTTCTTTGCTCTACGTGTTTCAGGTGACTATGTGCCCATCATCAGGAGAAACAACTGTATTTATGCAACACTTGTCACATAAATACAGTTGTTTCTCCTGATGATGGGCAAATAGTCACCTGAAACACGTAGAGCAAAGAAATAAACATACTAAGAAAAATTGTGCACCAAGTTGGCCTTATTTACAAGATTATACAGGGATGCACGGTCAACAACACATAAAAAAACATAAAATTTTATACTTATATATATGTATATTGTAAACTGTTTTGCAATGACAATTTTGTGAAATTTACTACAAGTTAACCAACTTTTACTCTGTAAGAATTTGTTTTTAATAGATAAAATAATTTTCAGAAAATCCTTGGACGGGTGACTTTTCATGATGTTCACTTCCGGTATCCCAACAGGCCTACTGTTCCAGTCCTGAGAGGGTTGAATCTTGAAGTGAAACCTGGACAAACTATCGCACTGGTTGGTGCATCTGGATGTGGAAAGAGTACAATAATGGCACTGCTGCAGGGCTTTTACAGCCCTGATTCTGGGCAAGTTGTAAGTAGAACACTGAAATGTCCATTTATGAATATATACAATATACATTGTTGTATTCATATAAGAGTTTAAGCTTCCAGGGTAACTAGAATTCATGAAACTGTCTTGGGTAATCAGTTGCAGAAATTTCAAAAGGAATACTTCTGATAACATTTGATACATTCTGTTGCCCGAGAGGATTTCAGGCCTGGTTTTAGGTGCAATAGTGTGGAAGGGCCACACAAGGGTGCCAAATCTGTGGCATGTCAGATGAGATGGTGAAACAGATTATTTCTTTTTCAACTCCTGCTTTGTAAATAATTAAACTATTTAACATGTGACCTATTTCCCAGCTCTCTCTTCACTTACATGAACTGCCTTGCACTTTTTAACTTGAGTTTTAAGTCTGTTGGTGTAGGTGCTATTTCATTCTGTTTTAGTCCCTACTAGCAATGCAGAGGTATGAAGAACAGCAGTTGGAAGGAAGAAAGTGCACATGAAATGATCTACTCCTGCTGTGCGTATGTGTCAGTAATGAAATGCTTGAAGTCAGCAGGGAAATAAGTGTATTAGATCAGAGTTTTATAATGACAGGAGCCCATTGCATTTATTGTGGCTCAGGTCCAGTTTAAACACAACTAAATCTCGGTGTCTGGATGAACAGCATCATACTTACAGCACAGGTGTAATTTGTCCCATAGCCTGGGAATTTTATCTGAAATATTCTGTTATGGAAAAGATGGATCTTGTATCTGTTTTTATGGGAATTTTGTGAATGTGCCTAAAAATTCGCCAAAAGTACTGAAGAGAAAACATTACTTGATGGATACAGAAAAAGGAGTATTGACAGAAAGCATGAATATGAGAAATGTGAAGTATGTGAATTTGCTGAAATGTTTTACATACATACTGAGAAAGAGACATGCAAACGAAGAGCAGCTTCAGCTTCTATATCACCTATGAACCACTTGAGATTGGGTGTGACTAATACTGATTACAGTGTATGAGGATGAACTAGAATAGCAGACTGATTCTTTGGAAGTTGTTGTTGACAAATTGCAAACGCTGTTGACGAACTTACTTGATCTAGATTTATGGCCTAAAGGATGTACAAGGGAAACTGCAGATTACATCATTTTTATTGCCTAAATAAGGTGTTGGAACAACCACATGGCAGCACATCTCCTTCCCCTGTCACACCACATATTCAGTAGCCGTTTCTCATCACAGCTCTTTCTCTCCCTCTCTGTCTATCTCCAGTCTCTGCTTCATGCTCCAAACCAAGTAATCCTACAGTATCTCACAGAGGTTACAAATTATCATTAGGATGAAAATAATTGACATACCTCAGGCTTCCATTAGTTGTGTTCATTTGCTAATAATAAATTAGTTCCACGCTGATGGTTAGTGTATTGAGAAACTATCAATCACGTATTTTGTTTGGTCTTTGTGCTCCAACAGCATATTCAGAACATCTGCAGTAAATGATGGTTTCATTGACTGGGACCATGTATCCACAGACCTGAGGTCTGATGGAATTAGAGACAGACACAAAAAAAAAATGTTATCAAGAGCAGGTAGAAACTGATTCAACGCTTACGAGCAGAAATACAATTCAGAATAGAACAACTGTTCATTTAGAAAGAATCAAGTCTGTTGAAGTTATGTTCTGACCATATCAATGAATATTGCTATGTATCTTGCAGAAGACATTATGGCATTTTGAAGAAAGTCAGGTAAGGTACATACACAAAATGGTGGATGATATTTGGGTCTGATTCAGAGGCTGGAAAAATCTGATCCTGTAATGCAAGATCATTATAGCCGTATTTTGAAAGCTGAATTTACATATCACTACGGTATAGGTACCTCAAACTTATGGAATTAATGGAGGAAAAAACTAACTCAGAAGTAAATACGTGCCATCAAATTGAAAAATGTTTTTCTGTAATAGCCGACTGCATACCAGATATTAGCAATGTGGTCTGTCACAGCAAGATATTTTGTTTAAAAAATATGAATAATGACAAAATGAAGGGCAAAACTTTGGTGCACCAGACAGAAATTTAGATCAAAGTATTTGGGCATATTTGTGACATGCAGTTGCCACAATTTGAATCTTTGTGTGCTATGCTTGTAGATTATCCATTAAATTTGTTACTTTCTTTTGTGTTAGGTGTAGTGCATTCTGTATTTGCTGTGCCCATTAACTGATGGATGACATTAACTGAGGGGGAAATACCTTTCACCTTAAAGCAACTCAAGGACATGCAATGGAATGTGAAGATAGCCAGAAGTAAAGAAAACTTATGTATCATATTTTCAATGTCCATGATGCACTTATCACAAGCTGAAAGACACAATCATGACATTGCTTACAAAGCCATTGCCGTCTTAATTTTATTCATGACTGTGCAGTAATGAACAGTTCATATAATAAAACCAAGAAATGCACTGATGTTAAAATTATATATTTACACACAATCTGTCAGAACTCCGTCATTTTTTTTTATCTATCTGGAAATCTTTAGGGAATTACTTAACATCAATAAAGCATATATAAAAACATGGTTGGATTATTAAATACACTAAAATATGTCCATAAAATGTTTGCGGGTATTATAATATTCGTTGTAGCAGCACAACTTGTTTGTGAGATGTGGAGGTTGTAGTGTTATTGACTTTTACAATGGTTCATGTCAGAAGGATGTCAAGGTTATGTTTTGGTAGATGATACTACCAAAACATAAACTTGACATGGACTTAATTCAAGGTCATCATGAATTTTGGAAAGAATATCAAGAAAATGGTATATGCAGCACTGTTTCAGCAGCTACATAACTTTATAACGTCATAATTAGAACCTGAGTTGCAGGTATGTAAAGTTTAGGATGAGTGTAATGTCAGTTTTATTATTAAGCTCACAATGAGCCACTTTTGTCACCAGAGAAGATATTTGAACCTGAAAGTTTTAACACGTCACTCAGTACTGTTTTTATGTTTATGGCGTGGCCGCCCTAGGCAGCTGTGTTTAGGAGGCGGTAAAATGGATACTTTAGATGAAAAAATTTTGTGAGCTTTACAAATTTTACATGATTGAGACAGATAGAAGTTATTTCAGGAAATGATGCTGTTTTTTTTAAATTAATGATTCTGTTTGGTGTGTCCCTAGTGGTTGCTTGCCGTGGGCACAAGGAAACCTAGCTACACAACTGTATATATGGCTTTTTTCAAATTGCTGAAGAGGAAGTAATCACTGGGGAATGGGGATGGACTACAGGCTTAATCTGTAGCCACTGCTTTTGTACAGAGCCACTGCTATGTAAAAGTAAATTCACCACCTCTCTACTGTACTGTTGTACATATTTACCCAAATGTGAGAGGAACCCACGCTTCTCAGGATTCAGATTTTACCACATTTAGCTTTGTACACAATGATGACCCTTCATTTTTGAGGTGATAAACTGCGACAAAATTCTGAGTATATATTCAAGTAAATACTATATAACCTGCTTGATATTCTGCAGCAGAGCAGTAGCCTTGGATGGTAGAGAGACAGACACCAACCCACCCATCCACCCACTCACACACACACACACACACACACACGAATATGCACTGACACAGGCACACTGTGTAAGTCTGATGTTCAAGTAATGAATCATTAAAAACCAACAAATAATCCTTCAAAACAAGCACGTTGACACATTCTGTGCTGGTTTTACTGATTGAAAACACAATGGGGGATGAACTGCCTTAAAATAATCATTGTGCCTCTTGACTCTTTAGTATAGCATATCACAGCTGTGGTCTGATGGGAAGACTGAAGCCAGGTGTTCATCTGGTGCAGGTGCCATTGATTGTGGGCTACAAACTAGAACCTAACATATGTAGCAGTTTTATGGGCTTGTTACAGATGGTGGATGGTCAAGATGTAAGCAGCATAGAACCAAATTATTTGCGTAGACACATGGGACTGGTGATCCAAGAACCTATTCTGTTTGACTGTTCTCTTCGGGATAACATAGCATATGGTTCCCCAGAGCCCTTGGAGATGGCAGACGTTGTGAAGGTTGCTTGTTCAGCTAACATCCACAATTTTATCACAAGCCTGCCACAGGTACTGTACATACTGTGGAAACAGCATGTCGAGTGGGTCCAGTTGGTAAAGTAATGTAGGCTGCATGCCACATAGACTGCTGAAGGAATTACACCTCGTATATAATGGAAAATCCTTGGCTAAAAGTGCTAGTTCAAAAATATGTATAATTATATCAAATATGTTTACTTTGAATTAACTATTTTATAGTATTGCTTGTTGGGTGTTTTTGTGATAACATTGTATTTTGTTGGTTTTTTAATTTATGTTCTTAGACTTTACTGTTTACACAATTAGTATAACTTAATATAAGAACTGGCTGTGAATTAAAATTTGAAAGTGTACTGGGCATGAATGACATCTCTGTTAAGTGCTAGGCTTGCAGTGTACTAGGAAAACTGTAAAAGTCATATAGGCAAGTGACAATGGCCGCTAGGAATGCAAAATGATCAGTCATATGGGTGTGCAATGCTGTAACACCATCAACATAAAAGTCAGGGGAAATCACTTGATCTGTGACTGTTCCAAGGGGTTAGTTTAATATTTCTTGAGGCCAATGACAAGAAGAGTAGGCTTACTGTGACACTGACACTGGAAAAATTATATTCTTTAGTGATCTTCAGTTTTAAAAGAAGTGACAAATAAACTCTGAATTTGCACAGTAAGACTGCAGTATTTTGGAGAACAAATTGTGAATCAATTTCACCTCTTCCTCCACAGAGAATGTACAAAAAGTCAGTGAAAAGGGAATGGATGCTTGGAAATATGTAGAGACCCTTGGGATTCTGAAGTTAATAGTTTTCTCTATAGTTTGACATGTATCAGTGTTCTGAAGACATCTGCTGCCTGCAAGGTGGAAACTGCTCATTCCATCTGAGGGAATAATTTCAAGGTTTTGTTTTCTAACCTGTCATAGACTGGTGAGATCTCACAGTGGGAAGAATGACAGGATATTACATAGCCTTTAATCTTCATTATTCTTTTGTTAGGGCTATGACACCATGGCAGGAAATCAGACAGGAGTGTCACAACTGTCTGGCGGGCAGAAACAAAGGATTGCCATAGCACGAGCACTGGTGAGGAATCCTTGCATTTTGCTGCTTGATGAGGCCACATCAGCTCTCGATGCAACTTGTGAAAAGGTTTGTGTGCAATCTGTTCTTTTGTAAAGGTTTTAATTGTGTATACTTTTATGTGTGTATTGTGCATCTTATATATAGTTTTTATTTCAACAAACAATAAACAATATATATATATATATATCTTTTATTTTAATAACATTTATTATACTCACTCCTACATGTTTCGATACAATTGTATCATCCTCAGGGAGTTCCACAGTTGTACATCACTAAAGTTATATAGATTCTGTATTATTAAAATTTCATTAAAAAATAATCAAATTAAAATATTTATGTGGTTGTTCATAAAGTGTAGTCTACATGATTTTTACAATACAATTTGTATCAGTAGTATGTTTATGTGGCCGTAAATACATTTGGATATTCCTGTGTTGATGTTACCCCAGCACACAGGCAACATCAACACAGGAATATCCAAATGTATTTACGGCCACATAAACATACTACTGATACAAATTGTATTTTAAAAATCATGTAGACTCCATTTTATGAACAACCACATAAATAATTTGATTACTTTTTAATGAAATTTTAATAATATAGAAACTATATAACTTTAGTGATTTACAACTTTGGAATGCCCTGAGGATGATACAAATGTATCGAAACATGTAGAAGTGATTATAATATAAATATTGTTAAAATAAAAAAATATATATGTTGTGCAATGTTGGCTGAAATTTTAAAATGTTTTGTGTATATGTTTATGGGATTGCTTCTTTAAAATTAAAAGCTGCATTGTTTGACCTACATGCCACTGATAAATATACATACAGGGTGAACACATGAAATATAGGTAATCTGAAAGTAATATTGCTGATGCACTAGAAATCACAGGAATATGTGTTGGTGAGTAATAAGACAGATGTATCAACAAGACAGGTACTGTACATATAAACATAACATTGAGGCACTTCTCGTAACCATTGTTGCTTTGAAAAAGGGTTAGGTAATGCTTATTCTGAATGTGTGTCCACTGCTTTAGTTACTCACCATTCAAATGGCATGTGCTGAATTATACTGTCATTTGTGGCCTTGTATAGCAGTCCCATTACAGGCCTGGAGTGGCCCAGAGGTTTCCAGGAAATTAAGGTTCTCAGATTTCAAGACAACAGCACAGCATGGTGGTAAGGTTGTCAACCTTATGCACCGGCCACCTTTACCCCCAGGAAATACATCTGGTACTCATTTCTGTTAGAGGCTGAGTCGACCCCAGGGCAATAGTGTAACTGGAAGGATTATGTCACTGAAAAATTCCAATGACACCTTCAGGAATTGAACCTGCGACCTGCCAGTTTGTAGCGTAGTGCCCTAACCACTACGCCACCGTGCACCCCAAACCACAAAAGTGACTGTACAGATCTTTATATTTATGCCTTCAAGGCACAGCTTACAGTAATATACAGTGAATCAGCTACATCTGTATCCCACAGTCCGCTGAGAAGTGCCTTTGTTTCCCTACAGGTGGTACAGAGTGCACTGGACACTGCACGTCAAGGGCGTACTTGTATCATCATTGCCCATCGTTTGTCAACTGTCCAGAATGCTGACTCAATAGCTGTGATACATAGAGGCCAGGTAGTGGAACAGGGTACGCATGAATTCCTTATGGAGTTAAGAGGAAGGTATTATGAACTGGTCAAAGGACAAGAACTGTGATTAAGTGGCAATTTGTTACACCTATCTTCTCACATGTGAAACTTGCAACTTCTAATAGTAAATGTGATTCACCCTGTCGGTCTCACCTTCTATGTCTATGTACGTGGGTGTAAGAGAATCTACTGTGACACATCTCCCAAATTAAAAAGTTTTCCAACCTGACCAGTCAGAATAATTTAGTAACAATTTTTCATATTATTAACATATACGTGTACGTTACTGTTCAATATGTGTCCTGCTAGAAAGGTTTTCTTGCCTAGAAGCAAGGAAATTTCAAGATACAATAAATGTTACAAACTTTCAATATTTGTTCAATTTTATACCAACTAACAAAGTAGCAGTCTTTAAGTTTGTAAAGAAACCATACCAAGGTCTTTTGCACCACAGATCAGAAATACAGTTAAGCAACTTGATGTTAATGCATGGAAACGTGGCAGGAAACATCACATTCTGACTGTACTGCCATTTATTTCTACATGTGAATTTCACATAGCATAACGCAGCATGGTGGCCTGCGTGTAATTTACTTGAATCAGCATGGGCTTAATGGAGTGCATAGTGAGTATACATCAATTTCAATACTTTGAAATACTGTGTGTCCAGTATTTATATATTTTTGTGCTCACTTCAAATTGGTGGTGTGTGGACAGCATACATACTTGACAGCCATTAATAATGGACGTTTTCAACATGGCTGCTATGTCAAACACCAAAAACCAGCATAAAATGTAAAATGTATGCTGCTCTCAGTTGAATAAAAGATGGAAATTATAAACATGGTGGGTGCTAATTAAAAATTCTTCTTACATAAAATCATTTAAGAACTTCACATTTGTGTCAAATTAAAATACAGTATACAGTTTAATGTTTTGTTGACCATGCAACATGATATATCTATACAATAAGAACCAACAGGATGTACTATTTACTTTCAATTTATTTCAGTAATTAACCTCTACATGTTTCAAGCAGGCTGACTGCTCATCATCAGGTGGTACTACCCTGTTGGCAGGATCCTGCCAACAGCCAGCCAACATAAACACATGACATACACCAATTGCTGTATATACAGAGTAGTACCTCCTGACGAGGAGCAGTAAGCCTGCTTGAAACATGTAGAGGTTAATTACTGAAATAAATTGAAAGTAAGTACTGTATCCTGTTGGTTCTTATTGTGCAGTATACAGTCTCAGTCTCCAAGTGAACAGCTGAGCTGGAAAACATGAAGCAGCAAAATAGAGTTAATGTTGAATTAGTATTATGGCACAGTTCAGGAAAGAATGGGCTCTGTAACTACCAGGTGGGCTTATAAAAATTTCCATCTTGCATTCAAGAATGTGTCAGAATCACCAAAGCAGGTACTTCAGATGTGGTTTGATGGTGAAAATGAATTGGTTAATGAGGAATATATAAATAATTGTAGTGATTTCATTATTATTTCATTTATGTCCTTAATTCATTTGTTCACTGAATTAACTTATTTTATCTTGATTTAATTATTTTATTTCTACACATTTACCTGTAAATTTGTTTTTTAAGTTACACTATGGTACTCATGCTTCTGGAGCAATTTCCAGTCAGACCACTACATACTGTGTAGAGACTGTGAAATGTAACTTACAGACCTTATTCATATAAGCTCCTGCTAATGTGAGTGTCATATATTGCTCCCAGCTCCTTGTACTGGAAGTAGTTTTCATCTCTTCCAGATGTCTGGTCTTAAGGTAACATGAACAGCCATTTAGGAAGGCATTATTGTGTGAAGTAATGTAAAAATGGTGCTTTTTTATTGTATAACATGATGGATACCCAGGTGTAAACAGGACTGAAATGATTCACCTAGAAAGATGACCAGTATAGATTTGGTAGTTAATTTGGTAATGGTGAATGATGAAACATTAATCAAAAGTTACTGTTACAGTGATGGAACTGAACTGTGGTTTGGAAGAAGAAATGCATGTAATTGTGTAACTGATTTAGTAAGAAACACTTTAGATAAGTAGCTTGCTGTGGAGCAGTGACCAGTTCATTAAAAGAAAAGTCAAGTCTTTATTACTTCAAAACTTTTTTAAATTTTTTGTTTTGTTTTACTGTAGTTTGCAGTAAAAAAGAAATGAAGGTTTGTATATAGAAGTATAACTGACTTACTTGATTGAAAGGAGGTTTACTTTTTGGCCCTCTACAGGCAGTAATTGGAAGTAAAAAATAGTTTTTATTAATGTACATAATATTGTGGCAATTCCAATATTTTCCTATATCCTGGGTCTGGACTTGGTATAGGATGAATTACACGTGGAATAGGATTTATTTGTTTATAATGCTGGGAAACACCGTTTGCTTGTTATGTGTCCTTGAGATTTTCCCCTGACCCACCCAGCTTGCTATAGAATAATACTGTAGAAAAAGGAATGTCATTTTTCAATACAGAATTGCAAAATACAGTAAAATTGTTAATAATGTAGTGATTATTATTATTATTACCAGTCTCACAACTTTACTAGGTTTTACTAGCGTAGCCAGTATAGCGACTTGTTACAGATTTGACAGTCTGGAGATGGAATCCTGGTGGGGGCGAGATTTACCGCACCTGTCGATGCGGGCCCTTGGGTCCACTTAGCCCCCTGTACAATGGGTACTGGGTCTCTTTCCAAGGGGTAAAGTGGCCAGGTCATGGCATTGACCACCCACTTCCATCTAGCACCAAAGTTAAAGAAACAGTAAAGCCACTCTATGATTCAGATCTCAGTTGTGTATATATTACATATAACAGAATAGAATGTAGGTATATGTAAACTATATACTACAGTTAGTCAAAAATTCTTATTTCAGCAGGTTGTTGGTGTTTTTAAAGGTGGCTGATGTTTAGAAGAGGTCGTCATTCCAATTAGACTTTACAAGGATATGGTTTGGAGACTGCTGCTCTGTAACAAGCGTATGCTGCGTACTTGTGCATCATACATTCTGAATATTGTTATAATGAGCAAAGGTTTTCCAGCAAATCAGCCTGATTTTAAACAACATGTGTGTTGCTTTTTGTTACATTATAGGTTCCAATATATATTTTTTTAATTTTAATTTTTTAATTTATATATTTCAGTAGGGCAACTTGGGAGTGCTCTTAGGTAATATTACTGAACCATAGTGCCCTTAAGCAGTGGTACAGAACCATAACACTGTTAAGTAATCTTTGGATCTTTTAAAGCCACTGCAATAGCTTGAACAAACAGTAACATGTGCCACATATAACAACTGAAATATAATCACAATAAAGCTACTCTCATTTATAATCTGTGAATGCTATGGACTGTGCCAAGCAAGTGGTGTGACCACTAACTGCTTGTGATGTCACCACAACTAATGAAAAATCCTCTATTCTGTACATCCTGTTGTGATAACAAAAACTATGCTAAAATAACCCATCAAATTACAATTAAACTTTATTGTCAGTTTGCTGTTCCCATTACTATTCTGTATGTAAACTTCGAAAATGGACATGACAAGAAATTCTTTAACCTTGACTCTAAACATGAAGTGTACTGAAGTAATCTGTCACAAATCCTTTGCTTATAAGCCATGATTAGGAATGTGTCCTTGAAATGGAAGCCATGTCAGGTGAAGTACGTTTGTTTACTGTTTTTGCCAGATTTTTCATTCTATTAACCCTACCTTCATGCGTAAAGAAAGCTCCAAACTAAGCTGTAAGTCATACCACAGACCACACCCCATGCCCCCCCTGCAAAAAAAACCTCTAGCATTGCTATATCTCTGTCCTACATGAAGTACATGGCAGCAAATATTATGTACTATATATGTAAAGGCAGTGTGATCCTCAAAATGCCAAACATCATATAAATATATCTGCTCTTATGCAGCCCCCATTTAGCTTGTGCAGAACACTACTGGCATTTATTTCCAGTGCAGCACAGTTAAACTTTGTGAGATAGGGAATTCCTAACAGAAGGCAAAATAACAAAGCAGTATGACCCAATATCCACAAATTGCAGGGGAAAACTGAGGAAGTAGTTTTGCCTTGTTCACATCATTATTACTGATTAATAGGCATGTAACAGCTCAGATGGTCTAGGGTTTAGGTAAGGAGGTAATTTGTCAAAGGTCACTGATTTGAATCTCATGTGTGAGCTCTTTTAATTTCACTATTGTTCTTACCTTAGTTTAAATTTTTATTTCATAATTGTTAAACTTATTTCAATGCCAATTTGCTGTAAAAATAATCGTTTATGGAAAACTGATTGTGAGAAGAGTGTCAAATATATTTTTTTGTTTATAATATAGAAACTAATGTAAAAGCTGGTTAATCTTGCACTGGATGATCTTGAAAGCTCTGTTAACCAGATACTAAGTCCAATACAGTTGCACAATACTCTCACAGTTTTTGTAAAAGTTATAACATTTTTTTGGAAAAATCTGCACTGAAATAATTTTAAGGAAAATGAAACTATAGAATAAAAGGGATAAATCTAAACAAACAAATAAAGATCCTGAATACAAGGCCTGAACATTGAACCTTCTGGTTACAAATCTGTCACATTAACCCCTAAACTTCAGACATCAAAGAAACTGGTAACCTTAAACTTCTGAATGTGGGGTCATACTGCTTGGTCTTTTTACTTTATGTCAGGAATTCTTTACCCTCACATAGTTTAAAATGAATTGGAGGATTCAACTGCACACTCCTACTGACAGGTATACTATCCAATTTTCATGAAAATAGCAAATCAGTGAACTAATATTGTTTTTTCCAAAAATATATCCTTTATATTAACTCATAAATGACTGTACTACAATCAAGGATATTAAGAAGTTATTTTACAATAAATATTTTGTTTTACAAGGCCATACAAGCTACTTTAACATGCGAGTCCAAATCAAGATACAGTCAAGCATCTGTGGATGCAGGAGGCGGTGCCTGTTCCTTGTAGTGACGATATTCAGGTTTCAGTTCCCACATATTCTTGTGAGGATTTTTCAAATTGTAGTTGCAAACTTCCTTTAAGATCTCCTTCAGGTACACCTGGAAAAAAAAGTTAAAATATGTCCAACTGGTTATTGTGAATTAAAATGGTGTATGACACCAGAGAATTGTCATAGTTTAGTTCAAAATAGGTATGATCATTTGATTCAACTTCTGCCCAGTGATGATCCTGTCTTATTTAAAAATCCTTATATATATACTAAAAGGCTAAAACTTCCTACTGTGCAAAAAAGCATATCAGTTATGATATGGTGGCATAAGTTCATAGTGGTTATGAACACAATTTGAAGATGGCAGAAATGAATGGCACTTGAAGGTATGCTCAAGCCACTGGTATTGCAATGTTTGTATCATGCTGTAAATGTTAATCACAGACTGTGTACATTTATGCTGAAATCTTCTCCTTACTTTTATAGATACTGAACAGCATCAATGAGCAACTTGTGGGCCAAATGTGACCTGCCAGGCTTACACCTCAGCCCATGAGAGTTTTTGAACACATTTGACTTATGCTCCTCTTCCTTCCACATGATGGAACATTGTTTTTAGCCATAAAACTGTGCAAATGTAGCTAAATTCTGCAAAACATATCTAAGGCATGATGTGCTTCATGCATACTGCATGTGTACATCCTATTTCAGTAACTTCCCAACCCAATGTCTGACCATTAAGCAAAATATTGAGAGGTAAGCACCGTCTCCCTTTCTTTTGTGGGTTGAAGGATGTTCTAATAATAATTATTACAAGTAAAGAGACCTTGATATATCAAGGTCTATGTGTACACAGCACTGGTAAATCATTATTCTACATAACACATGTACATCACTTGACTGTGTCTCTTGTTTATTAGGATTTTAGTTCTCTCACTCACTCAGCTCATCACAAAAATGTGTGAGGAGACTTTAACATCATTTGCATTTTCCCTACCAGTTCATAGCAAATACATTCTTGATCTCTTCCCATTGTAGTATTCACACTACACGTGTATCACACAATATTCATACAAATAACCAATTTCACGGAGCAGAGTTCTTTTTCAGACGTCAAGAGGTCCTCAGATAATCAAGAAATTCCCAAATTTTATGGAACATAAGAGGCTCATTACCACATGCAGAAAAGCCTGCCCCATCTGTCCCTATCCTCAGCCTGATCAATCATGCACCTACTTCCCCCCCCTTAAATAATTGAAGATCCATTTTGATATTTTCCTCCCATCTATTCCTGCATCTTCCAAGTGGTATCTTTCCGTCAGGTTTCCCCACTAAATCCGTATAATCGCTTCTCCTGTCCCCCACACGCCATGTGGCCACACATCTCATTCTTCTTTATTTGATAACCCAAATAATATTTGGTGAGGAAAACAGATCATACTGCTCCTCATTTATCAGTATTCTCCACTACTGTTACCTCGTCTTGTCCCTCTTACGCCCAAATATCTTCCTCAGCCTATGTTCTCCCTCAATGTGACAAACCAGGTTTCACACCCATAAGAAATCGACAGGCAAGATTATTATTCTGTACATTTTAATTTTAATCTTTATATTTTTGGATATCAAACTGGAAGACAAAGATTTCTGCATCAAATGATAGCAAGCACTGCCTGAGTTCAATGTGCTCTTAATTTCTTCCAGAGTGGAATTTCGAATTGTTAGCGTTATGTCCAAATATTTGATATGTTTCACACTTTCAAACGATTGATTACCTGTCTTTATGTTGTGATACTGTCCTTCATCTTGATCTTGAGACATGAACATATACATACTTAGCTTTCTCAGCATTACCTTCTAGACCAGTCTCCTCACTGGGGACTAATATAGCTTCTGTTTTCCTTTGTAGTATGTATGGCTTCACTCAGTATACTAACATCACTAGCGTATACCAGAAACTGATGTGTGCCATTAAATATCTATCCCTCCTGGATTGCTGAACCCTCCTAATGGTATGTTTTATATATATATATATATATATATATTTTTTAAAAAAAAGAAAAAGAAAGAAAGAAAGGCAATAAGGCATCTCCTGTTTCAAACAACTCTTAATAGGCAATGTGTCTGATAAATGTTTGCCTACTGGACTCCAGTACATGTTTCATTTAAACACATTTTTATTAGCCTTATTAGTTTCAGACGGATACTAAACTCAATGAGAATATTATATAAGACCTACCTCCTAACTGAATCTTAAGACTTCTGAAGCCTATAAGCAGCCCATTTACTACCCCATTGTATTCCCATTTTTTCTCAAGTACTTGAGCAATGCAGAATATATGATCAGGAGTTAATCTGTTATGTCAGAACACAATATCAATATGTAAGTCATAATTGTTTTCATTCTATATAAACAAAACAAGCTTCAGACTTACAAAACAAACATCTTTGACATTTACTTTGGACTGTTCATGTTTCCACTTCTATTATCTCTACTGCGGTACTGATTTAGGGTTAAAATTTCTTTTGTTCCTTCCACCTTTCATGCCCATTCTGCACTAATGACTTTCCCATCACTAAATCGACTACTGCCGAACTATAGGCTTCTCCCATACCATATCTTGCAGGTCCCACATCCTCCTGTCTTGTTCCTGGATGCTCTGGGGATGTTTTATCTGCAAATTCTTCATGGTGCTTTTTGGGTTGGAGTGGTACCTCCCTTGACTTCAATTTTTGTTGGCACCACATCTATTGTATACCAACCTCCTGTCCCTTTAGTGACCTTATGAGGTATTTCCTCACAGCTCTCTTCAGGCTGAACATTACCACTTCTGGCAGCCTCAATGTGTGGCTCCACAACTTCAAGAGATCTTCTACAAGCCCATTCTTATGAATGTCACTGCTATCAAGCCATCCTCCTGTTTCCAGTGGCTTTGCTCTTGAAGGTCATTGGGAATATTCCTCCTTAATATGCCTCCTTGCCGTAATTCATCTAGTACAAAACCACTCTGTAGTGTACTGACCACTGGTTGTTTCTGCAACCCTTCATTTTCCATCCTGTGAGGGATTTCCTCTGGCATCTGTCAGTGCATAAAACTTGAATAATTCGGGGCATCTATCAAACTTTGCCAGTGCTCACCCAGTACTAGAATGTTCTACATTATCTCTGCCACTTCCACTGACACATCACTCCCAATGTTATGTCCAGACATTTCTGCATTTTTGCATTGATCAATTTTACGTTTTCAGTACAGACTCTACAAGGAGAGACAAATGGGTGCATGCATTGACACACACATACAAATGCACATATATAGAATTTGTGCAAATTCTATATACATGCAGTTTGAGTTTTAAATATCAAGCATCTAATGCCTGAGGATGGTCAGTAATGACCGAAACATGTAGCATGTGTTGAAGAGAATAATAAAATCTGTTGTGGTTGATGGCATACATTTTTAAATTCTCAAAATGATGTAACACAACTGGATGAATTAAAAACTTGCCACTCAGGACAGCCAAATTCTGTGCACATCTGAAGCATCAGGAACCAAGCAAATACCATAGCTCCTGCTCTGTATTAAACCACTGACCTACGTGACATAACCCTGTGTGGAAGAAGAATACTGAACCTTGATTCACAGAAATGGGAAAATTTTAAACAATGAAGTTGCCAATTCAGCAGTACCCCTTCTGCGATGGTGAACAACAGATGCTCTTTTCATACATTTTTCATATTTTTTATATATATATATATATCTAACTAACTTCTTTGTATATTACATTGTGTTCACTAATCATTTGCATTTTTTACCAGTTTTATACATCTATGTAGTAAAGGAATAGATCTCTTTCTCTAAGATTATAGAGGTGATCGTATAGTTTTATTTCAAAGATTCTGATATATAAGTCTGATGATGGGCAAAAAAATGGGCTGAAACTAGTCACCTTAGAAATATATTTGTGTTGTGCATGACAGAACTCCTTTAAATGCATTTATTAATCCCAGCACAACGGGGGTGTGTCACCTAAATATTGTGTTCCAGTAAGTTTGTCACCTTTCACTAAAATGTCTACTTTATCACTTGTAAATGATTTTGCTTTCTTTTATACATATTTCAACATTCACTGTGAAATTATGCTCAAGCCATGAAATAATCTGTTCTACAGAACCGATTAACAACAAAAGAATAAAGACACATGATGGTACTTCCTTGTACAATCAACTGCTATCAACTACGGTCCATAATTTGAAATTTGACGTTTGTTCCCATCATACCCAATGCCATCTATGCATGAACTGTTAACAACCTCAACAATTAGTTCAAGGAAATTTCACTGACATGTTGCTATGTACACTTTGCCAGATGCAAATCAAAATTTGGAGAAGAAAACCATGAAATATATCAGGTAAGTCCATAGTTGGGACTAGGAAATGAAGTGCAAATTCTGACAGAACATTGGGGAATGGGAAGTCCATGATAATATACCAGCGTCCTTATGTATTCTTAGCCAAGAACATAAAGAATGCATAAAATCACAGAAAACTAAAAAAACGCAGTAACATAAAATCGGGGGTTTTACTGAATTATTTTTCATTTAAAATCTTACAATTGGTTGGCGAGTAATTTTCACAAGGTCTCGAATATTGTAGTACTGGTGCTTCTCAAAGGCAGCGAACAGCATCTCAAGAACACTCTCCTTGTCATCACGAGCCTTTTTACCTTCTGCCTTTTTTTTCTCCTCATACTCAATCTGCAACAGACAACCAGAAGGAAACAGTGTGTATATCACTGCAGTTCTATAAGCACAGCAGAAGTTCAGTATTTGGTGCAAACAAGTTTTTGGGTATGAACATTACACTGTCCTGTCATACTACTGGCTTACTGTGTATACAGGGTGTCCCAGGAGGAATGTGCCAGACTTCGGTAGGGTGTTCCTTACGTTAAAGTATACTGATATAACCCAAAACACCTATGTCCAAAGTTGAACGGTTATGGAGATAAAGGCGCGAGAAAAGTGTGGTCTTCTTGCGGTTCCACGCACTGTACCTGGTTCGTGTGACGTAATACCCATACGCTGTGCATTGTCCATCCTTGTCTACAGCCGGCTCAAGCGCGTTCCTCGCTGCGACTGCACATGTAAAGTGTTTGGTAACCATAAGGACAACAATGACATGGGAGCGAGTGTTTTTGTAGTTCAATTTAATGGCTTTATGTCACTCACAAGCTAGTTTGATGTTAAGTACAGATATTAACATTACAGAAACCACACATTCCTGCCAGTTTTAATATGTATTTGGTAATCAATACGTGTGTAACAGCTGTCAAAGTTTCAAACTTCTCTGGCCATTATCTCCGTAACCGTTCAACTTTGGACATAGGTGTTTTGGGTTATATCGGTATAGTTTAACATAAGGAACACCCTCCTGAAGTCTGGCACATTCCTCCTGGGACACCCTGCATGTGACTACCAAACCCCTGTCTCAAAACTGCAATTCAAAACCTTCATGCCATGAGTTTTTGTAGTGCTCACTGTCTTCACTCAGGATTATATCTTCAGAGTGAATGCCAGCCAATTTACTTTTTGAAGCATGGAATATTCCACATGTGTTCCCATACCACAACTCACAATTTCTAAAATGGGGAGTGTGTGCAATGGGCCATGCCACAATAAAAATCATAAGTGAAATCTTCATACAGTCACCCATACTTTATTATTAATGGCAGTGAATATTGATATTGTGGCTGTTTGGGATGTGACACCTTACAGTTTGAAAACTGGAACTAACAGATTCCTGTAAAACATCTGCACCTAACAACATTACAAAGTGTCACCTCATAAAAGATTGTGCTCAAAAAATCAGAATGAAATGTAACTCACGTTGTGCTTGTGATCAGACACGGGCTTGAAATTCTGAACTATCCTGTCCAGCTGCTGTACTTGTCTCACAGGAACAGATGCTTTGCGAATACTTTCCACTTTTAACTTCATGTAGCAACTGTCAGCTGTAATAAAATGTAAAATTACCTCTTTTACAGTATAAGGATTAAGATGCCTTAAAGAGTAGAGCAATCTGAATCATTTAATTGATACATACCAATGTTACAGAGTAACTTGCTACCTCCATCTCCAAGTAGAAGGTATGGGCAGTGTAATACACAATACTATATATCACATTACACAGCACCACAGAAAAGAACACTATAATCTAAACTTACCATATGGTCGACATTCCAACTTCTGCACAATTCGGCCTTCCATACTGAGTTTTTCAGTTTCTGGCACCACAGAATCTGAGTTTGAGGCTATAAAGAAGAAAGATGTAAAGAATAATATCTTGGTGTAAATTCAATTAAAAAGTGTAAGTAAACCCTCAAGTAAAGGTAGTAAATATGCCAGAAAGCTAAAATCAGCACCAAGTTCATACTACAGGGAGTATTATTTATCCCCTCCCTGAGCACAGCAGCTGTAATTGAATATAATTATATAGGAGGACTGCCTCCATCTCAGATTTCGAGTCAGTTTTCCAACCACAGTTCAGGTTAACCTTGTTTCAACTTCCATATAGGCTTTCTGATTAACATTTAATACATATTTCCTACCTCCCCCATGCATGCTACATGCTCCATCCACCTTACCCATCTTGATTTGAGTGACTTAATAATACATGGAATTAGCAAATAAATGTGTAAAATGCATATTTTGAAGCAAACAGAAACAAAATTAACAGATGTGTGAGTTAAAGGTAAGGCTAGGCGCGCACTTGCAACTTTTCTGTTGCCATGATTAAAAAGTTGCTGGAGGTGGCACAGTGAACGTGCGCGCACTTGCAACAAAATAGTTGCTTGTAAAAGCAACTTTTTCTTTCAGTACAGAATGGACTTCACAGAGACAGTATGTGTATGTGCTCTTCTGCTTAGAATAAGGAAAGATCGACGCAAAAAGCGACACTGGGTACATCCAATAGTCAGTAAAAAACTTTT
>Ga0209629_10000150_pt1 | contig 33415 bp, 32 predicted proteins | sample TergutCu122P5_FD_187286 | JGI IMG/M metagenome (GOLD analysis project Ga0209629, IMG submission 187286) | Cubitermes ugandensis P5 segment gut microbial communities from Kakamega Forest, Kenya - Cu122 P5 (SPAdes) (version 2) | ecosystem: Host-associated > Arthropoda: Insects > Digestive system...
CGGCATACTTAATTAAGTCTATATACCGAGGATCTGACTCATATTCTGTTAATAATATACTGTCGTCTACAAGTTCGAAAATATTATCGGCTCTTCTCTCATTGATCTTAATGTCGGGTAAATTAGTGGGTAATACATTCTTAATAGCTGGTAAATCAAGCCCATACACTTTTAGTGATGTACTTTTATAGAGTTCATTTAACCTTTTCATTAAAATGTCTTTTGCTTGATAAGATATTTCTTCTGACACAAATAAACCTCCATCTTTTATTATATTTTATCATCTTTTTATTGAAAGATGAACAGGGTAAATATAAGTTCTATTTAAGATTATTGACTACTTTTTGGGGAAATATTCTAAAATCTATATTTTGCCCTCTTTATATTTCATGTTTATTATAAATAAACTTTTATGTAAAATGAATCTTAAATATATCTATTGAAAATAAGTTTAAACTTATTTAATATGGAAATAAAAGATGAGAATTTACAAGATTTTATTTTAGCAGGAATTATAACAGCTGCAGATAAATTCATAAGCGAAAAAGATTCAGAAAATGTAAGGGAGTGGATTACTATGACCAAAGTTGAAAAAATATTTGAAAAGAAAAAATGGAAGCACTCGACAAACAAGCAAAAGAAATCAATGAGAAAAAAGATTTAGAAATAGTTGATTTGAGGAATAAATTATGGCAATCGCTTAAAAAATAGTCAATAAAAACATTGTTAAAAAATTGTGAATAAATTCATGTATCCCTACTTCTCATCTGGAAATTAATGTAAATAATTGACAATTAAAACTAATTATCAATCCTATCGGATTTGATTTTATAAATACTACTTGTACATGAGTGAGAAAATTGTTTTTTATAACATTAAAACCATAATATGGAGATCGCTTAAAAAAAATCAACAAAAAAAGCAAAATTGTATTGAATAATTAACAACAATTGGGTAAAATGTTAAAAATAAGGTTCTCTATGTTAGAAAAATTCGCTTTGTAGTTGCTTAGTTTTTTCTCAAAAGATACTTTTCCAAATGATGTGTCTAACCTTACCAAATTAAAAACTATTTTGCGTACTATTGATAAATGAACTAAGGCATGAGGGGGTCATTTGAATGATAAATAACATGCTAACCTATAAAGATTTTTACGGTAGTGTAGAATATTCTGTAAATGATGAGTGTTTTTTTGGAAAAATAATTGGAATTACCGACCTCATTACCTTTGAGGGTGATAATGCTTGTGAACTCAAAAAAGCTTTTGTAGAAGCTGTAGAAGCTGTTGAAGATTACTTAGTTTTATGCAAGGAAGTCGGCAAAGAACCACAAAAAACTTATAAGGGTTCTTTTAATGTATGCATTTCACCTGAATTGCACAAGCAAGCTATGATAAGTCAAAACATAGAGGGATTTCATTAAATGCTTTTGTAGAAAAAGCGATTTACGATGAGATTAATTTATCAGATGAAATCATATAAATTATTTATATATATGGAATCCACCTTTGATGCTGAGGTGGATTTTGCTTTATACTTATATTTTTAAGAATGTTTTTATGATACAATAAAGTATATTTAGAATAGAGGTGGAATATAATGGGTTCTTATCTTAATCCATCAAATGAAGGATTTGCAAAATCTTTACTTTCAGAGATTTATGTAGATAAATCTGATATAATTGCCTATACAAATAATGTACTTCGTACAGAGCAAAAGTATGTCTATACAAGCTGCCCACGACGTTTTGGTAAAACGATGACTACTGATATGCTCACAGCTTATTATAGCCGAGGCTGTGATTCTAAAGATATGTTTGCAAATTTAAAGATTGCTAAAGAGACTTCTTTTGAAGAGCATTTAAACAAATATAATGTAATTTTTTTAAATATGCAGGAATTTCTAAATGAGTCTTCTAGCATAGAAGATTTGATTGAAAAAATAACAGATAAAATAAATAAAGATGTCTTAAAAGAGTACCCTAATTTTGATTTTACTTATAATGATCATCTTTCAGATACTTTTAATACTTTATTTGAAATTACTGATATTCCAATTGTTTTTATAATTGACGAGTGGGACTGTGTATGCAGAGAATATCAAACCGACAGGCAATCACTAATGGTTTATTCAGATTTTCTTACACTTCTCTTAAAAGACAGATATTATGCAGCTTTGGTTTATATGACAGGGATTTTGCCAATTAAGAAATTTGGCACACAATCTGGTTTAAATATGTTTGACGAGTTTTCTATGACTTGGCCGGTAGGCTTAACAGATTTCGCAGGTTTTACTCAGGCTGAAGTCATATCGCTTTGTGAAAAATATAAAATGGATTATGAAGAAATGGCTGCATGGTATGGTGGTTACTGTGTTTCTGATATGGAAAGTGCATTTAACCCAAAATCAGTTGTCATGGCAATCCTTAAAAAACAATTCAGCAATTATTGGGGTCAAACAGAAACTTATGAAGACTTGAAAATTTATATCGGAAAAAATATAGATGGATTGAAGGATGCAGTTATAGAACTTTTATCTGGTAAAAGAAAGCATATTTTTATCAATACTTTTGTCAACGATATGGTCACACTTAAGTGGTGGGAAGATGTCCTTATTTTACTTGCACATTTAGGATACTTAGGGTATGACAACATGACAAATGAGGTTTTTATACCTAATAAAGAAATTTATGATGAATTTAGAGTGGCAATAAGAGAATTAGGTTGGGATGAAATAACATCTTAGGCATTGAATAATATAATAAGAATGGAGGTGAATTATAATGGGTCTTTATCTCAATCCATCAGACAGAGACTTTGAAACATCGTTACTTTCAGAGATTTACGTTGATAAGTCTGGTATTATTGCTTATACAAATAAAGTGCTTAATACACAGCAAAAATACGTTTGTATAAGCCGCCCGCGACGTTTTGGTAAAACAATGACAGCTGATATGTTAACAGACTATTATATCCGAGGCTATGATTCCAGTGATATGTTCGCAAATTTAAAAATTGCTAATGACCCTTCATATAAAAAGCATTTAAACAAATATAATGTAATCTTCTTAAATATGCAGGATTTTTTAAGCGATTATCATGAAATTGAGCTTATACTAAAAAAAATAACAGATAAGATAAATATAGATGTTTTAGAGGAATATCCTAATTTTGATTTTTCTAATATAGACAATCTTCCTGGTACATTGCAAGCTTTGTTTCGGTTATCAAAAATACCTTTTATATTCATAATTGACGAATGGGATTGTATATTTAGAGTACATCGAATCAATACACAAGCACAAGAAATTTATTTAGATTTTCTTAGAAATCTCTTAAAAGACAGAAAATATGTTGCTTTAGCGTATATGACAGGAATTTTACCTATTAAGAAATATGGAACACATTCTACACTAAATATGTTTCGTGAATTCTCAATGACAAGACCTAGAGAGATGGCTGAATTTGTTGGTTTTACACAAGAAGAAGTTATAATGCTTTGCACTAAATATAAAATGGATTATGAAGAAATGTCTGCTTGGTACAATGGTTACAGTTTTCCTAATTTAAAAACTGTATATAACCCAAAATCTGTTGTGGAGGCACTGATTTCAAAAGAATTTAGCGATTATTGGAGTCAAACAGAGACCTTTGAAGCCTTAAGCTTCTACATCAATATTGATTATAATGGATTGAAAGATGCAATCATTGAGTTATTAGCAGGTGCAAAAAAACAAATAAATATCAATAATTTCGCTAATGACATGATTACATTCAAAACATATGAAGATGTTCTAACTTTGCTTATCCATTTAGGATATTTAGGATATGATTTTGAAGCAAAGGAAGTTTTTATTCCAAACAAGGAGATTTCAGAAGAATTTGTAACGGCGATAAGGGATGCGGGTTGGGAAGAAATTAAAATGTTGATTAAGGTATCTGACGACTTATTGAAAGCTACATGGAATGAAGATGCACAGGCTGTCGCAGAGGCGATAGATAAGGCACACACTAGCGAAACTTCCATAATCAAATATAACGACGAGAACGCTTTATCTTGTGTTCTCTCTATTGCTTATTATAGTGCCCGTGAATATTACATAATTGAGAGAGAGCAACCTTCCGGAAAAGGTTTTGCAGATTTGTTCTTTAGACCAAGAAAAAAATACTTAGATAAACCAGCAATGTTAATTGAACTCAAATGGGATAAATCAGCTAAAGGAGCTATCCAGCAAATAGAAGATAAAAAATATACAGATATTTTAAAAGATTATAAAGATAATGCCCTCTTGATCGGAATTAACTACGATAAGGATTCTAAATATCACGAATGCATAATAAGGAGATACAATGTTGAATGTAAATGACTATCTTGCGATAAAAGGACAAAAGATAATAGATGAAAACAAGTTTATAATTGAGGATATTCCAGAAGTTTTATCCAATTGAAAGAATTAATGAATTAGGGAACCGTATACAAAAAGTATTATAATTGATTTATAAGTTTAATTTAAAGGTGGGATATTATACGAATTCATATGTACTCATGTTTAATGAGATTGACAAAACAATGCTTCCACAAGTTGGAGGCAAAGGTGCAAATCTTGGAGAACTATCTAAGATAAAAGAAATTAATGTTCCCGAAGGTTTTTGCATCACAACTAAAAGCTACAAAAAAACAATAGATAAAATTCCTGAATTACCTAATCTCATAGAGCAGCTTTCTCATATAAAAGTCGATGATAGGGAGAGAATAAGCAAGATTAGTGGACAGATCAGATCTATTATCGAAAAGGCAAAGATTGATGATGATATCGCTAATGATATCACAAGCTCTTTAACAAAACTAGGTGTTAATGATGCTTATGCCGTTAGATCCAGTGCTACTGCAGAAGATCTACCTACAGCCTCCTTTGCAGGTCAGCAAGATACATTTTTAAACACTATTGGAAGAGAAGCTATCTTTAAAAATATAAAAAAGTGCTGGGCTTCGTTATTTACAGATAGAGCCGTTACTTACAGGATTCAAAATGGCTTTGATCACAATAAAGTTCTTCTCTCTGTCGTCATCCAAAAAATGGTCTTCCCAGAGGCTTCCGGAATCATGTTTACAGCAGATCCAATAACTTCAGATAGAAAAGTCGTATCAATAGACGCTAGCTTTGGTCTGGGCGAAGCTTTGGTATCGGGACTTGTAAATGCAGATTCATATAAAGTAAACAATGGTAAAATTGAAAGCAAAAAGGTTTCTGCTAAAAAACTTGGAATTTATCCTTTAAAAGGAGGAGGAACAGAAGAAAATAAAATAGAACTCAATCTACAAAATAAAGAAGCTCTTACGGATGATCAAATTCTACAATTAGAAAAAATAGGTAGAAAAATCGGAGCATATTTTGGAAAACCACAAGATATCGAGTGGTGCTTATATGAAAATAAATTCTACATTGTCCAAAGTCGCCCAATTACAACTCTATATCCTCTACCAGATGTTAAAGATGGTAAGAACCATGTATATATGTCTTTTGGTCATCAGCAGATGATGACGGATGCAATGAAACCACTTGGGATATCGTTCTTTCAATTTGCTGAGGCATTACTCGTACCAATCGGCGGAAGATTGTACATGGATGTTACTCACGATTTAGCATCTTCTTCAGGGCGAGCAATGGTAGGATTAGCAATGGGCAAGGTAGACCCTTTAATGGACAAAGCCATTAAAAAATTGATGAAGCGAAAAGACTATATAAAAACACTCCCCAAAGGCAAGAAATTTTTAAGCATGGGTTCGGGGTATTTTTCATGGGCTTTAATCGCACAGACCATTAAGACATATCGCAAAAATGATCCTAGCATAGTCAAACATGTTATAGCTAAAAATGAGGAAAATGTGAAAGATGTTCAGCAAAAGATCTCAAAACTATCTGGAGATGAACTTTTAGCCTTTATAAAAAATGAATATGCAAACTTAAACAAAACTCTATACGATGCAGAGAGCATGGGCACAGTGTGGGCTGGAGCAATACTTGGATCGACCATGCTAAACAGAAAAATAAAAAAATGGCTTGGACAAAAAGATATAGTGGATTCCCTCACCCAATCTGTGGATAATAATATTACAGGTGAAATGGGTCTCGATCTTTTAGATGTTTCAGATGTGGTAAGAAAATATCCTGATGTCATGAAATATTTAGAGCATGCAAAAGATGAAACTTTCTTTACAGAATTAGTTAAACTCAAAGGCGGTGATGAAGTTAGTAACTCTATAAAGGCTTATCTTGAAAAATACGGAATGCGCTGCTCTGGCGAAATCGATATTACAAGACCTCGCTGGAATGAAGAGCCTACAGCAATAGTTCCTCTCATCTTAAGCAACATCAAAAACTTTGAACCAGGCGCACACGAAGTGATATTTAAAAAGGGACTTAGTGAATTTGAAGCTAAGAAAAAAGATATTTTAGATCGTTTAGCAAAGCTTCCTGGTGGAAAAAATAAAGTTAAAAAAGCAGAGAAAGCTATCAGCATAGTGCGCAATTATATCGGTTATAGGGAATATCCTAAGTATGCCATGGTATCCATTTATTGGGTGCTTAAACAAGCTATGATGAAAGAAGCTGTTAAGCTGGAAGAAAATGGAGTTATTAAAGATAAGAATGATATTTTCTATCTAAGCTTTGAAGAATTACAGGAAGCTGCACGTACACAAAAACTCGACTATGATATAATTACAAAGCGCAAAGAAGAATTCAAATCTTACGAAAAACTGACTCCTCCAAGAATAATTCTATCTGATGGTGAGATCATATCAGGCGAATACGACAACGAAAAAATGCCAAAAGGAGCTTTAGCAGGAATACCAGCTTCTAGAGGAACTATCGAAGGCAGAGCTAGAGTGGTTTTAAAGTTAGAAGATGCTACGATGGAGGAAGGCGACATTTTAGTCACCACATTTACAGATCCAAGTTGGACACCTGTGTTTGTCTCCATTAAAGGACTAGTTGCAGAGGTTGGTGGAGCAGCTACTCATGGCTCTGTTGTTGCAAGGGAATATGGATTACCTGCAGTTGTAGGAGTGGATAACGCTACTAAATTGATCAAAGATGGGCAGAGAATTCGTGTAAACGGAACTGATGGATATGTTGAAATTTTAAGTTAAAAGGAGAAAATAGATATGAAAATTGTTACATTTGGTGAAATAATGCTTAGGCTTGCTCCATTTGGATACTATAGATTTGTGCAGGCTGATTCACTTGAAGCGACTTTCGGTGGTGGAGAGGCTAATGTAGCTGTGTCTCTTGCAAATTTTGGATTCGATTCTAAATATGTTACTAAACTTCCATCCCACGAGATCGGGCAGGCTGCGGTGAATTCTTTGAGAAAGTATGGAGTAGATACTTCAAGCATAGTCCGTGGTGGGAATAGAGTAGGCATCTACTTTCTAGAAAAAGGAGCATCTCAAAGGGCTTCTAAGGTCATCTACGATAGAGCAGGATCTTCCATTGCAGAAGCTAAAAAGGAAGATTTTGATTGGGATAAAATATTTGATGGAGCAAGTTGGTTTCACTTTACAGGGATCACACCAGCACTTAGCGATGATTTGGCTGAAATTTGCTTAGAAGCTTGTAAGAAAGCTCGTGAAATGAAATTAACTGTATCTTGTGATTTAAACTATAGAAATAAACTGTGGTCAAAAGAAAAAGCTGGTAGAGTTATGGGTGAATTGTGCAAATATGTGGATGTGTGCATAGCTAATGAAGAAGATGCCCACGATGTATTTGGAATCAGCGCAAAGAATACAGATGTAACCTCTGGGAATATAGATCGTGAAGGATACAAAGATGTAGCAAGACAATTAGTAGATAGATTTTCTTTTTCTAAAGTAGCTATAACTTTAAGAGAATCCATATCAGCAAATGACAACAGATGGTCTGGAATGCTATACGATGGAGAGAAATATTTTTTTAGCAAGACATATGATATCCACATAGTTGATCGTGTTGGTGGTGGTGATAGTTTTGGAGCAGGGTTAATCGCTTCAACATTGATGGGCTTTGATTCACAAAAGACTATTGAATTTGCAGCTGCAGCATCTTGCTTGAAGCATTCTGTTGAAGGTGACTTTAATCAAGTTTCCTTGGCAGAAGTTCAAAAGTTAGCCGGTGGAGATGCTTCTGGTAGAGTACAAAGATAAAGATCCTAAAATCACCAAAACTTTGAATTAAAGTTTTGGTGATTTTTATTCCTAATAATATTTACTAAATTGTAATTAAGATTTACTTATGATAAAATCATTTTAGTATTAATTATGAAAGGAAGAATTATATGTATTGGATACACTTTGGAGCAGGTAATATCTTTAGAGGGTTTATTGCTGCACTCCATCAAGAATTACTAGATAAAAAAATCACAGATACAAAGCTTATAGCAGCAGATGGCTACGATTTTGAGATTATCGATAAAATCTACAAACCATATAAAAATAAAACTGAATTAGTCATATTGCGTGGAGATGGTTATTTTGAACATAGTGTTATAGATAGCATTTCTGAAAGCTTAGTAGCATCCCCCGAGAGAAAATCAGATTGGGATAGATTGTGTAAACTCTTTGCTTCTAACGATTTACAGATGGTAAGCTTTACAATTACAGAAAAAGGCTATACAAAGCTTGAAAACTCCACAATAGGAACGCTTTGCGATTTAATGCTACATAGATATGAATCTGGAGCTCTTCCTGTTGCACTTGTCAGTATGGACAATTATTCTCACAACGGCGATAGATTAAAAGAATGCCTCATATCCATTGCACAGAATAGAAATAAACCTGGTTTTGTAGAATATTTAAGCGATCCTGAAAAAGTTAGCTTCCCACTTACGATGATCGACAAAATCACACCAAATCCATCCCCTATTGTGCAGAAAATGCTTCAGGATAAAGGCTTAAAAGACATGAACATCATAAAGACTGCTAAAGGAACTATTGTAGCACCTTTTGTGAATGCTGAAAAGACTCAATATCTTGTTGTGGAAGATTGGTTTCCTAATGGTCGAGAGCCTCTTGAAAAGGCAGGAGTGATCTTTACTCATCGTGAAATAGTAGATAAAGTTGAAAAGATGAAGGTCTGTGCTTGCCTTAATCCTCTGCACACCGCTCTTGCAATTTTTGGCTGTTTATTAGGATTTAAAAGCATCGCAATGGAGATGAAGGATGATGATTTACGCACTCTGGTTGAGCGAATGGGTTATGAGGAAGAGCTTCCTGTAGCTTTAGATCCAGGAGTCCTCAACCCAAAGGAATTTTTAGAAACGGTATTGAATGAAAGACTTCCTAATCCTAACCTCCCTGACACTCCTCAGCGAATTGCTTGCGATACATCTCAAAAGCTTCCTATTCGCTTTGGTGAAGCAATTAAGCTGTATGGAAATAAAGCTTGCAATCTTAAGTTCATACCATTAGTTTTAGCTGCATGGCTCAGGTATAGGCAAGCAATCGATGATGAAGGAAACCCTATGGAGCTTTCACCAGATCCTGCTTGTCCCGAAGATATCTTCAGTTTAGTTTATGCTATCGGTGGTGAAATGCTTAAGGATAAAATTGATTCTTACTACAATGAAATGCAAGGAAATGGTGCAGTTCGTGCTTGCTTAATGAGAATTTTAAAATGAAGATGACAATACGCTGGTTTGGTAAGTTAGACAGCATTCCTCTTTCTTTTATTAAACAGATACCTGGGGTTTCAGGGGTGGTGACAAGCCTTATGGATATTCCTGTTGGTGAAGTCTGGGAAATGGATCAAGTACAAAAGTTAGGTGAAGTATGCAAAGGAGCAAATTTAGAATGCGAAGTAATTGAGAGCGTTAATATTCATGAGGATATAAAGCTTGGACTTCCTAACAGAGATAAATATATAGAGAATTATGCAGAAACCATGAAAAATTTGCACAATATTGGAATTAAAGTTATTTGTTATAATTTTATGCCAGTTCTGGATTGGGCAAGGAGCACATTGTTTTATGATTTGCCGGATAGCTCTAGTACAATGTATTTTGATAACGATGTTGTCATGAATATTACTTTAGATGAACTTGCAGCTATGTACCGAAAAGAAAGTTATAGATACGAAATGCCTGGTTGGGAACCTGAGCGCATGAAAAAAGTTAACGAAACTATTGCTCAATATGGAGGCATGACGGAGGAAAAGTATTGGGAGAATATAAAATATTTTTTAGATGCCATAATTCCATTTGCAGAAAAATATGATATAAAGATGGCTATACATCCCGATGATCCACCTTGGCCTATTTTTGGACTTCCAAGATTAATAACATGTCGCAATAATATTCGTAGATTTTTAGATTTAAATAAAAGCCCATACAATGGAATTACTCTCTGTACAGGGTCTCTTGGAGCTAATTCTGCTAACGATATTCCTGCTTTAGTAAAGGAATTTTCTAAAGAAGGCAGGATACATTTTGCTCATATTCGCAATTTGAAATTCGAATCTGAAAAGAGTTTTTACGAGAGCGCACATTATGAAAAAGCTGGTTCCTTGCCTATATTTGATATTGTGGAAGCTTTTTATGATGCTGGATTCGATGGATATATTCGTCCTGATCACGGGAGAATGATTTGGGGTGAAATCAATAGAGCCGGTTATGGACTTTATGATAGAGCTTTAGGTTCACAATATCTATTGGGGATTTGGAATGCCTTAGAGAGGTTAAAAAAATGAGTATAGAATTAAAGCAGCTTTCCACTGAAGATGGTGAAGATGTTTACGATATGCTTCAAGAGATCGGTACAAATGAATATGGCTTCATGAATGAAGTTAAAGGCATGTCTTTTGATGAATATAAACTGTGGTTAAAACAAGAAGATGGTTATTCAAGAGCAGAAAACTTACCCGAAAATTGGGTTCCAGGGACAACTTTTTTTCTATTTATCGATGAAATACCAGTTGGTATTGGTAGAATACGACATTATTCCAACGAGAATTTAGAGCAAAGAGGAGTTGGAAATTTTGGTTATGGAATAGCTAAACCTTATCGTAATAAAGGATATGGAAGTATATTGTTTGAAAAACTATTGATGAAGTGTAAAACCTTTGGATATTCTAAAATAAAGTTATATGCGTATATTGATAATATTGCAACTAACAAGATCATGTTAAAAAACGGTGCAAAGTTAATTGGGATATTTAATGGTGAAAAGAATATCTACGAATTTTCACTTTACTAAACAATTTATCTTTATGGGGGATAATACTTATGTTATTTAATGAAATTAAAGATAATAAACTTCCGACAATTATTTTATTGCACGGCGGTGGTTTATCAAACTGGTCTTTATCAAATGTGGCTAAATTATTAGAAAAGGATTATAATGTTGTAACACCAATAATCGACGGTCATGGAGAAGATGGTAATGAAGATTTTATCAGTATTGAAGATTCAGCCAAAAAGCTACTGGAATATATAGCTAAAAACCATAACGGGAAGGTTTTTGCTATAGGTGGATTATCGCTGGGGGCACAAATCGCAACAGAAGTACTTTCGCAAAGAGAAGACATCGCACAATATGCTATTTTAGAAAGCTCTCTGGTTATACCTTTGAGTAAATGGATTATTTCTACAATAGTACCTACTTACAAACTAAGTTATGGTTTAATAAAGCAAAAATGGTTTGCAAAGATTCAAGCTAAATCTTTACTAATTCCAGATGAAATGTTTGAAGAGTATTTTGCTGATTCTTTAAAATTATCAAAGCAATCCCTTATAAACTTTACCATAAGCAATGCAACTTATAAGTTAAAAGATAGCATTGGGAAGACAAAAGCAACGGTGTTGATTATCGTTGGAGAAAAAGAAATCGGTCTTATGAAAAAATCGGGAGAAGCACTGAAGAATAAAATTCCAAATAGCAAATTATATTGTGCTCAAAATATGAAACATGGAGAATTAAGTATAGTACACCCAGAAGAATATGTGAAGGTAATTAAAAATTTTTTTATAAAATAATAATTTTAAAACCCATGGGTTGCCATGGGTTTTCTTAATAAATTTTTTCAAATTAATCTGATTAAAATTTAAATATAAAGTTAATAATCATTTTAGATAACTAGAAGAACAGATGCGGTTTGCCACTTCATTTGCAAGGTGGTGATTTTATGTTTGGTTTTAGTACATATGAGACAATTGATTTGCTAATTTCTTTTAGCATGTTAGTATTAATGCTCATTAGTATAATCATAGCCTTTATCGATTTTTTTCGACATAAAAAATAATCGCTTCTGATTTTCGCAGATCCAAGCGATTATTCATACATAATCATTGGGCAAACCGCCAAAGCGGTTCTTGTTATCTAAAAATAATATATCATACTTTACATTATTTGTAAATATATTTTGTTGATGTGTAGTTTATTTGTTAAAATGTAATTTGTGATATACATTAAGTAGAATCCGCCCTTTGTTCTTCGGGGTGGATTTTGCTTTTTATTCTATAGTAAACCTAGTCTCTTCCCCTTCGCATATAGCCACATAATCGCCCTTAAAACCTGTAACGTTCACCATACCAGAGCTGTCAGTTAATAAAGTCTGTTCGTCAGTCCACCATTCATCTTTAATCAGCCTATATAGCGCATGGTATGCAGGTTTTGGATCGCTGTAACTATCTAATAGACCCGCAGGTGCATTAAGCCATCCTCCATCCTTAAAGCTCCACCATGTGATAGACTGAACCAAGGGATGCGAGAACAACGTTTTATAATGCAAAGCTGCTTCTTCTGCTTGCCTAATTAATCCCTTTTCTGTAGAAGGCCAATTTTCCACTTGATAATCATTTAAATCACCGATCTCTGGAGGCATGATTTCTCCTGAAACCAGTGTGTTCTCTGTAAAATGCAGTGGCAAACCAAACCTCGAAAAGCGTTCCAAAATCTCCTGTGTTTTCTCGATACCCCAATACCCTTGGTGCATATGAGACTGTATGCCGATAACGCTGATGGGCACACCTACTTCAAGCAATCCTTCAATGAGAATATCGTAAGCTACAGAAATTTCAAAGTCGTTAATCAGCAGCACTGCATCCGGATTTGCACTTTTCGCCTCTTGAAAAACATCCCTAACCAGATTAATACGCCCACGTTCTTTGCAAATACGGGTGATTCCGTTATCATATTTATCGAATACTGGCATGATCACAACTTCATTGATCACATCCCACATATCTATTAATCCTTTAAAATCTGTTACATCTCTTTTGATGCGTTCCAGCTGCACTTTTAAAATCTCTTCATTTGTCAAATCCATAAGCCATGGCGCAGTAACTGTATGCCAGCAAAGCGGATGCCCTTTTAGCGTTAAACCTTTACTTTTCAGCCATCGGGCTGCATTCATCGTGCGAACAGTATCTGGCTTCCCACGTTCCTTTTCAAAACGACCCCAATAAAATGGCAGCGTCACAGCGTTGAATAAATCAGTCATGTAATTATATCGCTTTTCAGCATCTGCTGTCTCAGCTTCGTCCATCTCGCCATTTACATATGGTATGGTACTGAATTCTGAACAGCCAAATAAAAACTTATGTTTTAACTGCTTAACAGTTACTGCTTTATTCTCACTAGAACTTACCTTTATGGTTTTAGTCCCCATTCTATGTGCATATTTCATCTTTTTCACCTCATAATTATTATATCAGATGACACTTCTGATTTAAAAGTGGTCCCTATAAAAATAGGTTATAAATATGAATTTACACATTTTCAAAACCAGCATTTATACCTTCATCTTCAAATTAATATGAGTAGAGTATTAAAACCAATTGTGTTAATATTGAAACATAAAGGAGCTTTAATTATGGAAATGGAAGTTAAAATTATAGCTGATTTGAAGGAAAGCGATGGATTAATTCTTAATGAAATCACTTCATTAACAGGTGGATTCTTAAACCTTAAGTGGAAGATTTCAACTGGTAAAGGCCAACTACTGGTCAAACAGTACAGCAATGAGCGGTTTAAAAGGGAAAAACTAGAGTTAATCGAGACCAGACTGCAGCGACAGGTTATCCTCGAAAAAAACGGTGTCCCCTGTCCCTTCCTCTGGCAGCATAAAGGCCGTGTCATCCGATTCCTAGATGACAGAACAGCCTATATGGTTCAAAATTTTCACTCTGGGAAAAAAGAAAATCCTAGTTCAATTACAACAACTCAAATGTACAGTCTAGGTAGTGCCTGCGCTATAATGCACAAAGCATTTTCACAACTTCCTGCGCCTTCTGTTAAAAGTCTACCTATTTTTGGTAGTTATACCATGGATTTATTATTGGAAAACTTTAACTCACGAATGGTGAAACTCTTACCAAATGATCATGTTGAATACCGGAAAGCCTTGTTTGCTTTAGAGCCAATTTTAAATCAGCTTGAAACCGATTTTTTTGATAAATTTCCCAAAGGATTCACCCATGAGGATTTTCACTCAGGAAATATATTGTTCGATGGGGACTTTGTATCTGCCATCGTTGATTTCGACCGTAATTGCTATAGCTATATTTGGCATGATATTGGAAGAGCTATACTGTCTTTTGCGCTTCAAGACAATACAATGAACGTCGAAAAGGTACAAGCTTTCCATGAAGGATATTCACAGCATTTACCACTGACTTTAACTAATATAGCGGATGCTTTACGGCTAACCTGGTGCATTGAAACACCGTGGTGGATACAACCGAAATTTTTTGGAGAATGTGATGAAACTCCAAGTAAGTTTAAAGACGAAATGCTTTGGATAACAAAAAATTGGTTTAATTTAGTATAAATTTTAGAACAATATTCTCATCGTGTCACCAAAATGGTTTTGTGACGGAATTATTATCCTAAATGCTTATTTCGAGTTTTTCCCAAAATTCATTATAAATACTATCGGAACCCTTGGAGCATTTGCACCAACAATATCAGTTGTAATCCTACTCAAAAAATATGGCGCAATCGGTAAGCGGAAAAATATATGGCAGTTCGTTTTTGATTTTCCAAAGAAAATTGGGTCATATGGCATTCTTTTCGCCTTTTTACTCTGGCGGTTTCTTGTGTTTTGGTTCAGCGGTGATATAATGCAAGCTAGACCTGTTTGCATGATTTTCCCGATTTTACTAGTACAATTACTTTTGTATTTTGTATGATATATCACGCTTGGTGTAGCTCAATTTTTTTGGTAATACCTTTTGAAATGAATATCGGAATCATAGTTGCGTATACTTTTGAAGCAATTGCATCACTTATATTGTGTTTGATATATAATAGAAATGTTTGATCTACAAATTAAATACCATAAAATAAACGCTAATAATGAACAAATGCTTATCTGCATACCAAATCCCAAAATAACATTTTTCCACGGACCGGAAGCTATTACCATCCCAAGGCTGCCTGATGCTGTCATTATAGTGCTTATCACTGAGGATGTAGAACCTGTATCGCCCTTTTGTTTATCAAGAAGCATGCCCGAAGAAAAAGGTCGCATCGCTGCGCTTACCGTCGAAAAGATCACGAAGGAAAGCATAAAATAAATAGAGGCTTTTGATCCTATGAGCATCATAGAAATTCCACTTATAAAGTTTAGCGAAAAGAATATATAAGTCAATCTCTTTTTATTTATATCGATGAGAAATTTGACATAGATAATCGGTCCAAAGACAGAAATAATGGAATTAGATGCAAAATAATAGCTATACATCCGTTCATTTAATCCAAAACCCTTTACATAAACGAATGAGGAAATTGCGAGATATCCCATAAAATGCAATGTGGACAATGCAAAAACAAGCACAGGAAACAATAACCTTCGATTCTTTGCGACTACTACCAGCCTTCCTAATGCTCCTAATAAATTTCCTCGATATCTCTCATTCAGGCTAAGTGTGTCATTAAATAAAAAACTCAAAGTCAAGCATACTATGCTAAATGAAATGAGTACCCAAAATACAGTGCGCCAACCAGTGACACTTAAGATCCAAGCACCGAGGATTGGCGCAACTATCGGTGCTATTCCTGCCATCGATTGCACAAGTGCTAAGATCTTATCCCTCTTCTTTCCTGAAAAGCTGTCTTTAACAATGGCCATGGATACAGATGTGATGCCTCCTGATCCAATTCCTTGTAGAGCACGCATAACTATCAAATTATAAATGCTACCAGCATAAACACACATTAAGCTGCTCAATATATAGATTATAAAATTGATGATTAAAATTTTTTTTCTTCCATACTTTTCGCTTATGGGTCCCCAAATGAGCAAACCAAATGCATACAGAAACATAAACGAACTCAGCGTCAGGCTTGTTAATGACGTATTAGCCTTGAAATATACTTCCATAGATGGTAATGCAGGTAGATAAATATCTGTAGAGAGAGGGATATACATGTTCATCAATGTGATAAAGAAAATCAATCCCTTCTCTCCCAAGTATCGCTGTTTTTTCTCAAAATCCATATTATTCTCCAAACTAATTCTAATCAACTATTCATGATACTTTCAGCAACTCTTACGCTTTCTATATCTGAGTTTTCGTTACTCTCAACGCACCAACAATTCGCCATTGCTGTTTCGATAAAATAGCATTGTTTTATAATTTACGCAAATATTCTCGGCTTTTTTCATATACGAATATAAATCCGCATAATCTTTCCGTCCTCTCATATACTTTGTTATCCTGTTCACCCATCCCATATAAGTGGGATATATATCAAGACTTTTTGGTGCTATATGCAGTCCATTAAAAAGCGATACGAAAACCGATAACCGTTTTTCTAAATCTTTCTCCACTCGGAGCCATGTTGCAGGACGTATCTGCTCAATTAACAACACCCCGTTGTCCAAATCAAAAGCATAGACCTTGCAGAACTTATTTCCATTGTATTCCGTTAATATATTATACTCGTTTGCCGCCGAGTTGTATTGCAAATTACCGATTTTTAATACCGTACTTCCAAAGCACTCGGATTCACATAAGAAAATACAGTTCACAGAAAAGTAATCGACTAATTGTAAAGATTTAAGCTTCCATTTATCTGAATATAGCTTAATATAATCTGATAATTTCTCAAAGAAAATTTGTCCAAAACGATTGGTGATTTTTTGAGTTTCTTCTGTTGTAAAAATGTAGCCCATATTTCACTCCTTATCTCTATACATTGTTCCATTCCTTTTCCATGAAACAAGAATCGCAATTAAGATTTTTATAACCGCATTTTATGATGCGAGATAGATATAACTAAAGTATTTTACTTGTTGCTGTCTTTCCAACTCCCATTGTCCCATTGATTATTATTAAGTTCTTCATTATGAAACCTCTTTCATTGAATCTAAATAATTTTTTAATTCTCCGTCCATTTTATAACCTCCATCTATTTTTATTATAACCTATTCAACTATTTTATTATATTGCGCATAGTATAATATTAATTGTAGCACAAAAAGCGAACAATAAACTTTTTGTTTATTTTTTTAAGAATATTTCATGATCAAGTTTTATATAATTGTACTGCAAATTAGATTTATTTTGTAAATCAAATAACTGCCTATATAAAGGACGTGAATATATGAAAAGATTTAAAGATTTAACAGGCCAAAGGTTTGGGCGATTAGTTGCTATAAGTCCAACAGACAAACGTGAATGTAAAGCTGTGGTATGGAAATGCCTTTGCGATTGCGGAAATGTTGTTGAAGTCAGCTCTGGACATCTACATAATGGAAGTAAAAAATCATGCGGATGTTTAGCTAGAGATAATTGCATCAAAAATGGAGAAAAATTATCAAAGGATATAACAGGTCAGAGATTTGGCAAATTAGTCGCCATTCGTCCAACAGACAAGCGTGAGGACGGGTCTGTAGTATGGGAATGCCAATGATAAGGTTGGTAAATATGTCGCAAATATAGGTTTCCAGAAAAAAAGTTATCATTTGGGATATTTTAATACATTAGAAGAAGCAACAAAGATCCGAAAACAAGCCGAAGAAAAATTCTATGAACCATTTTTAGAATGGTTTGATAAAAATTGCGATACTTTATTTGATAAATGAAAATTCTTCAAGATCACTACCTTTACAGCAGTTTGATTTTATATAAGTAACAATATTCATATAATAATCAAAATTTTGATTGATACCATTACATATTAATTTACTTATGTTTCTCAAACCGCTGTATAATATGCTAAATAACTTAAATTGGTCTTTCTTCAATTAACGATACACAATTAGGAAATGCATGAATCAAAGTTACTCGACCATGGGAAGATATATAGGTTCTTAGGATTCTCCACGTATACAAGTACTCTTCAACATGAATATCGGTGTAGTCTTTTTGTAAAAGCTGATTTAGACTATCAACGTTTTTCTGAACATCGATATTTTTCACAACGAATCCCAACATACAATTCATATTGTAATAAGAAGTATACTTGGGCATCCTTCCAACAAAACGTCGCATACCCTCATCAATATACTTACGGTTCAAAGTTAAGTTCCCATCAATTCGTTTGCACTCAATAATAAAATATTGTGCTCTATGGCGAAATTGTTCGATATTAAATACTTGCAAATCTGCTCTTCCAATAGGCTTATTATCGACATAATTCTCAGGTACTTCAGAGATAAACCTATAATTATCAAAATTGATACTCCTCATGACAGTATCATCATTGAGATAATTGCAATACAAATAATCACGAATAACTATTTCATTATTATCAAGCTTCTTTAAATTGTTTTCACAGTCTTCACGCATCAAATCAATACATTCAAGAACTTTTGTAACAATGTGGCTCAATATATCAGCAGCTATGTGTCGATTAAAAGAATCATTGAGAAATCCATTCATAATTCAGAAACCTCATTTCCATGCAGTATTGAATCTATCACATCAGCCAAATCCAATTTAGCCATAGCAGGATGCCAATTCTTATATTCATCCGTCTTTAATATATAGAATGATTCCTTAGAAAATTCTATTACATCATTGATCCTATAAAATAAATCATTTACTTTATTAATCATAAACTTGCTTTCAAAATTCATTTGTGCATTTTTCAGAGCATTATATTCGGTAATTTGTTCATCTGGTTTATCATCTTGAAAAATAAATTCTAATGCAGAGTAGTGACCAACAATATTTCTATAAATGTTGATGGAAATATATTTTTTGCTCTGATGTAAAATACTTGAGAAATATTCAGCAAAAACTTTTGCATATTCATGTATCTGATCGATTGTGACTGTTTCCCAATACATTTTATTCTTAGCTAATAGTGGAATCTGAATTTTCAGAGCATAATCCACAAAAACATCATTTGACAAACCAAATTTTTCAAGAATAAGTTCATCAAGTTTTTGTATTAAATCCTCGCTTTCACTTGAGTTAATAAAAATTTCTTTTTTTGCCTTTATTGCGCTTTGAATCTGATCAACCAAATTTGCTATTTCTGCATCTATTATAGCTGGATATTTTCTAAATATTTCTGTAGGAAAACTTTGTTCTCGTTCTATTCCAGATGATGAGCCTAGCATGAGATTAAAGTAAGAATACATAGATGAATTGAACATTCCAGTTAAGGATAGCAATGTCTCCTTATCAGTTTTTTTGCCACAAATCCCAGTAATTGCATCTGGATATATAAAATCATCTTCAGAATAAACAGCCCTGTATTTATACGTATTAGTATCAAATCCTTTTTTGATCAGAGTAAATGGCGAGATAAATAATTCTTGCTTATTTACTTTAGCCCGATGGATTTTCTCTTTGTTAAATTTCTCACTAAAATTTAAATCTACATAAAAAGAATCTATACCATTTTTTGCATGAATAAGCCTGCGCCCGATTAAATGGCTAGCATCCATTTGATCACCACCATGAACTTGGATGCCTACTCCATAGTATAGGTTATTGTTTATGATAATTTGTTCCACTGTGTCATATTTTTCTTTTAGCTTCTTAATCGTATTATAATCTCGGGAATATCCGAACACAATAGTTTTCCATACCCAATCATTTTCTAATAGCAGAGATTGAGGCACATATTTATAATCATTTTTCTCAATGACTATAATATCAAATAACTTGAAGAAAATATTAGGTTTCATTGTAATATGTCGTAATTCATTTTTCTTGTTTTCATTTTCATCATCATTAAAATTATATAATATAACTCCAGCTGGACCACGAGCTTTTTTAAAAATCAACTCACGTACAGCAGCCATTTCAATATATGTATTGATTTTTGCTTTTTCCAATAACCATTTACGAAATAAAATAGAAGTTGACTTTGTATTATAAAATAACTTAGATGTCACAATTAAGCAACAGCAGGTATCTTTATCTGCAAAATCTTTAGTACGCAACACGAAAGTACGTGATATTTCTTTCCCTTGGTGAGGGAGTTTTCTTTCTTCACAATATTTTAAATGTATACCATCGTCACTTCCCCAAGGAGGATTTCCAATAATAAAATCAAAGTGTTTTCCATCCAAAAATTGATCTAAGTTTTCAGAAAAGAAATCACATACAAAAAAATTGATATTCTTTAATAAAGGTAACTTAAAATCTCTAAGCGTTTTTGGATCTTTATAATCTAATATTGTTAGATAGATCGAAAAAATAGCAACATCTATAGCATCAGAATTTTTATCAATACCCCAAATATTTTCAGTGACGATGTCGATCAATTTTTCATTGTTTAAAGCATCTGAACTATGACGAATATTTCTTTCAAAGAGCTTTCTTGCTGATTCCACCAAGAATATTCCTGAACCACATGCTGGATCTAGAATCCTGCAATCAGCATTTTTGGAAATAAAAGGTGTAATCGTTTGATCTAAAAGATAATCCACCAAATAAGGCGGAGTATAAAAAGCTTTATCTTCTTTCTGCTTTTCATCTCCTAAAAATCGTTCATAGATATTGCTGACTATCTCTACTGGTATTATATTAAAATCATATAATGGGAATAAAGATGTTTGACCCGAAGACAAGACCAAATCACCAGCCATTAGATCTCGAAGCATCTTTAATGAAGCATCATCTAATAAGTCAATTTCTAATCGGTCATCTTCCTCATATAATTCAAACAGATTCCCATTAAATTGCTCTTTAAGATATGAGAATAAATCATAAAGCTCACTTTTTTCTTTCATAATAGTGAGAAGGCAATTCTGAGAGTCTAAAACATCGCTACAAAGCCCACCATAAGCTAAATCGACTTCCCGATCAATTAAATAACGAATAAATATGAGCCTTAAAATAATTTTCACTGCAAAAGGTGCACACTCAGTCTTTTTAAGTTCATATGTAGCATACTTTATATTGTCTAACATCACTTCATCTAACTTTGGTGCAGATAATTTTTGCTCATAGTTTTGCCAAAATGCAGCATTAGAAATATTCCAGAAAGAAAATGAAGAAGACTCATTTACTTTCTCAAGCAGAACCAGCTCTTTATTAGAGTTAATTGAACATCCGTTATATACTTCAACACGATTATCAAAACTTATGATTACTAATGGTATTTGAGCATTCCAGATTTTCTTAATCAATTGCTTGCTTATATTTTTTTCTGTGGTTTCACAAAATACGATAAATGGCTTATTATCAGTCATGTAGATAGCTATTGGATCTAGCTCTTTAAAAAGCTTTTGAATGAAACGATTTTCTTTAACTTCTCTAGAACCAGAATAATATAATGTGCTTGAATTTGAATAGCCTAAAGCTTCAATGATACTTTTAACATTCGGCATAAAGCTCCCTCCTTTCTACCCTTTTCCTATTACCTTATATAATAATATATTACACAAATTACTCAATGAACTCAATAAGTTAATTCAATATTAAATAGCACAGTCAAGAAAACTGTAGTAGTTAAAACTGAGGCTCTTACTCAACATTGGATATTTTCTAAACCTTTAAATTTATGGTGTTTATTATTGCTAAAATAGATTTTTTGTATATAATATTAATAAGAAAATACAGTGAAGAGGTGATAATCTTGGAGCGTTTAGCTTTAAATGATCTAAAGGCATGGAAAGAATCGAAGCATCGGAAGCCACTCTTACTAAAGGGAGTTCGCCAATCGGGAAAGACATGGATTTTAAAAGAGTTTGGGAAAAGATACTATAAAAATGTAGCTTATTTTAATTTTGAAGAAAATGAAGAGTATAAGCAATTCTTTGAAACCACAAAGGATATTCCGCGTATACTGCAAAATCTCATGATGGCAAGTGGACAGACCATAAAGCCCGGTGAATCATTAATAATATTCGATGAAATTCAAGAATGCAATAAAGCTTTAAATACACTGAAGTATTTCCATGAGAATGCACCTGAATATCATGTGGCTTGTGCTGGTTCGCTCCTTGGTATTGCCCTTTCAAAGCCTGCTTCATTTCCTGTGGGTAAGGTTGATTTTTTAGACGTTGCACCGATGACTTTCACAGAGTTTCTCATGGCAAATGGAGACGGTAATCTTGTGAATTATCTTTCTAATATTGAAACGATAGAAAAAGTTCCTAACGCTTTTTATAACCCTCTATATGAGAAACTTAAAATGTACTTTGTAACAGGAGGAATGCCAGAAGCAGTAAGTGCTTGGACGGAAGATCGGGATGTGAATCTTGTTCAAAAGGTCTTATATAATATTTTAAGTGCTTACGAGCGTGATTTTGCAAAACATGCTGATCCTAAAGAGTTCCCTAAATTATCTTTAGTTTGGAAATCGATTCCTTCACAGCTCGCTCGTGAAAATAAAAAATTTCTCTATAGAGTTATTAAAGAAGGCGCAAGAGCACGTGAATATGAAGATGCTTTGCAATGGCTTTGCGATGCAGCTTTAATTTATAAAGTATTTAGAAATACATCACCAGGATTACCTTTATCTTCTTATGATGATTTATCTGCTTTTAAAATTTATTTAGTCGATGTTGGACTTCTTCGCAGGCTTTCACTGCTCGCACCTACTGCTTTTGGTGAAGGCAATAGACTATTTACTGAATTTAAAGGCGCACTTTCTGAAAATTACATACTTCAAGCACTTATAGGTCAGATTGAGGCGGTACCTCGATACTTAAGCATGGAAACTCACACTATGAAGTGGATTTTGTCATTCAATTAGATAATGACATCATTCCAGTGGAAGTAAAATCCGAGGATAATATTGAAAGCACTAGCTTAAAAAAATATAAGGAAAAATATAAAGACAGAGTAAAACTTAGAGTTCGCTTTTCTATGCAAAATTTAAGATTAGATGATGATCTTCTCAATATACCGTTTTTTATGGCTGATCATGCTAAAAAACTTATTAAGATTGCTATGAATTCATAAATTAGATGCCACCGTGACACTAGTCACAGTGACATCAAATCTTTATTGTAGCAATATTATTTTTAATTACCATCGTACAATAATCCAAGAATACCATACATATTGAGGAAATCCTCTGATAATTTTTCTTTGTCAATGAAGTCATCTTGCTGATTTTGAATAATATAATCAAATTGCTCTATACCTTTGTATTCTACAGCACTTCTCAAAATAGCCACAGCTTGAGGTGATAGCATATTAAAGTAATGATTGCAAATAAATGTTATATCGTAAAGGTCTCGTATTTTATCTCGATTAGTATAAGCATTCACTTTCATAATGCAAAGAGGCTCAATTTTATAAACTAATATTCCATTGTTTTTTTCGATTTCCTCGTCGCCAATTTGTTTACGTCTGTATGAAACCTCGATTTTTAAAGGCTTTTCATTATTACCGTAATTCACCATGCAACGTTCAACAGTATCAGTACTTTTCGCAATTCGAAAAGAATATCCATTGTCGATACAGAATTTTTCTACTAATTCTGCAAATCCCTTTTCTTTACCGTCTAAATCAATATCCTCAGAAAATCTGTCTAGAGCATAACAAAGACATAGTGCTGTCCCACCTTTTAAGATATAATTGCTGCTTATTTTATTCAGATAATAAATAAAGTTTGATATAACCCCACTATGCTTGATACGCCAATCACTGCTCATAATCTTACCTTCTTCTTAAAATTTACCCATTTATTATAGTATTCCCTTGTCATAAACTCATCGATCTCATTCCAGTTTGGTAATGATATCATAGAAATAACCTTACCGAATATTTCTTCGTTATAGTCGTCGTTACAAATAAAATCTTTATTCATACCTTGAGCTACACTGAAGTTTCCCATCTCTAACAAGTCTAATAGTGCTCGAATATGATTGGCAGCTGCATAGGTCCCTTCATGTTCCGGAATATGCTTATCATATTCTATCCCATAATTTCCAAAAAAAGCAGTGTTGGTATCCATGAAGGTGATATTTTTCCATTTAAGTGCTGAGCAGTGCCAATCTCCACATGTCAATAATAAGCAAGGTAAGTTCAAAGCGTGGATTCCAGTAATATACTGCATCAAAATTCTACCTTTCTCAAAACATCTATAACGGTACCATCCCTATATTCAACGACCCCGATTATATCATCAGACAATTTTATTTTATCAGGGACACCAGTAATAGATTCTGCTAAATCCTTTAACTCTTCGATTTTATATAAAGGTAAATTCGAGTCTTTAACCTTATCGATTAAATCTTGTCTAAGCGGATTTATTGCGATGCCCCTTTCACATATAAACACATCTACAGTTTCACCTGGAGTTGTTATTGTGATTATTTCATCTCTAATGATTGGAAGCCTTGCCCTCGTTAGCGTAGATACTACAACTGAAAGTTTTGCACCTTGTGCTGTATCACAATGTCCTCCAGATCCACCCATTATTATGCCATTTGAATCGGTTATCACATTTACATTGAAATTTGTATCAATTTCTGTGGCACCCAGTATAACCACATCTAAATTATCCACAACGCAGCCTTTATTGTGTGGATTTCCATACATTGAAGCTGTCATACTCTGATGATTTGAGTTATTCCTATAAGATTCTACAGCTTTTAAATCAAAACATTGAACATCAAATAAATTTTTAAATAGACCTTCTTCAAGCATATCCACTAAATATCCTGTTATTCCACCTGAAGCAAAGCTCCCCTTTATATTCAATTTTTTTATATAATTCTTTAGTTCATTTGCAACAGCAAGGGAAGTGCCTCCAGCTCCTGTTTGAAACGAGAAACCTTCCTTTATGTATCCGGTTAATTTTAAAAAATCCATAGTGAGTTTTGCAATTTTAAGACCTACAGGATCACGAGTTATTACAGTACTCCCTGAGACTATTCCCTTTGGATCTCCTATTGAATCAACTGTTAAAACATAGTCCACTCTGGTTTCATCTATCTCTATTGGATTATTGGGATATGGAACTAAATTATCTGTTATGATAACAACACATTTTGCATATTCTGCGTCGCTAAAAGCATATCCAATAGTACCACAAGAAGATTTCCCTAAAACTCCATTTATATTCCCTTTATCGTCAGAGGATGGAGCAGCTATAAAAGCTATATCGATTTTAATTTCTCCAGATTCAACTGCTCTTGGCCTTCCACCATGGCTCTGCATCACAAGAAGTCCTTTTAATTTTCCTCTTGAAACAGCTTCAGCTACCCTTCCTGTCATATAATCAGTATATATATTTATTATAGTCCCATCCTCTATAAGTGGTATAATAAAGGAATGCACAGGGAAAATAGCACTGGCAGCCAAAGTAATATCTTTAAATCCTCTTTTATGAATCTCCTCCATCACCATATTCATAATAAAATCTCCATTTCTAAGATGATGGTGAAATGATATGGTCATCCCATCTTTTAAGGGGAGTTTATCCATTAACTCATCCATTGATTTAACAATCTTTTCATCGTATTTAATTTTGTACTTCCTAGAAGCCTTTTCATATTCATCAATCTTTGTACCATAAGGCACTACCTTTTTATACCCTTTTATTTCATCAGGTATTTCTCTAAGTACAGAATTTTTCATATTACCTCCAACTAAATAATCCTTAGCCTTTTAGCTTTTTCCACCACGTTTTTAGCTCTGCTGATAATTGGCGCATCTATCATGTGACCATCTAAAGAAAAAACCCCCTTATTTGGAGAATTTTCCAGAGCATCAAGAATCCTTAAAGATCTTTCAATCTCTTCATCAGATGGCGAAAATATCTCATTTACAATCTCAATTTGTCTAGGGTTAATGCAAGCTTTACCTGTAAAGCCAAGATTTTTGCTAAATAATGCATCATCTTTTAATCCTTCAAAATCATTTACGTCTGTAAAAGGAGTATCTATACAATTTATTTTAAAAGCTCTGCACAAAGATGCCATTTTTGTCCTTGCGTAGAATATTTCATCGCCTTTTTTTGTCCTTTTTACTCCTAAATCTGTAGCTAAATCTTCACCACCAAGCAAAATACCATTTACTCTATTTGATGATTTTACTATTTCCTGTGCAGTTTCCACTCCAAAGCTCGTTTCTATAAGGGGTATTAGTTTTATTTTAAAGTTGCCATTTTTATTTAAAAATTCATCAGAAGCTTTTATTAGCCTTTTTGTAGCTTTCGGGATTAAAAATGCATCAACATTTAAATTAGATATTTCTTCCATATCCAAAAGACCTAAACTGGTTTCAAGTGAATTTATCCTGACGATGATTTCAGATGAACTTTCTTTGTTTATTTTTAAAAATTCTCTAAGGAGTATTCTGGCTGAATCTTTTTCTTCAAAGCTTACTGCATCTTCTAAATCAAAGATTATCACATCAGCATCAAATATAAAAGCATTTTGGATCATGCCAGGATTATTAGCTGGAATAAATAAAAAACTTCTATTAATTTTCTCCATAATGCACCTCTTATATCGCTCTTTTTATGGCAGTTTCAACTCTGGAAATAATTGTGTAATCTAAAGCACCTTTATCTTGAGCTTTAATAAAAACATTTTCTACTTGCATCTCTTTTAATTTATTCAGAATCAATTTTTCTATATGATCCCCAAATTGAAGTTTTACTATGCTGTCGAGCTCTAGACTGTTTCCACAATCATTTGGAGAGACCATGATTAATATATCATTTGATTCAAGAGTTCCTGCTTTTGATGATTTAGTTATTTTCATTTTTTTCACCTTAATTCTCATTATGATATAATATAATTATAGCGATTGTTATATAGTTTGAAAGCCACTTCTAAAGATAATAAAAATAATTTTTCACGGGATGAATTGCTTGACCATTCTCGTTCATCATAATTTGACACATCTATTAAAATATCACCGCTATATAGTAGTTGCCCAAATTTAATGTCTCTAAATCGTGCAACCGATGCGATTGTTGCACACTCCATTTCAACAACTTGACATCCCTCTTCTTTTCTATATTGAATCATATCGGGTGTTTCACGATAAAAGCCGTCTGTTGTCCATGTTTTGCATTCTATAAAAGGAACATTATTATCAATCAATGTGCTTTTTATTATTGAAATCATATCAGCATCTAATTGAATATCACGTGAAGGAGGTAAGTAATGATATGAAGCTCCCTCATCTCTTAAAGCTGAAACAGGAATAATAACATCACCAACAGGAATGTTTTCTAAAACTCCGCAACCACCACAAGCAATTATTTTCTTTACACCATAACCAGCCAAGAAATCTGTCTCCATAGCAATCGATGGAGAGCCTACTACAGCTTGAACTACACACATTTCTACACCCCTGTACTTAACTACATAAACTGGTAAATCACTCATTTCTGAGTTATATGTATTTCTAACTTCGCAATTATTCTTTATAATAAAATTCTCTAAAACTTCTCGAAAAAAGGTCATAACACATATTTCTGGAAGCAATGTTCTACTGCGTCTATTTGGCTTTATAACTCCATTTTTCTCCGAATCATATTCCAGTATTGGAAATTCATTTTTTACCACTGACATTTTATCCCTCCTCGTAGAAGATTTTTTATTCAATATTAGAAAAGGATTTTCTCGATTTCAATAATATACTCCAATCGATCCATTTTTTTGTAGTGTTCTAAACATGATTTTAGCGCATCTGTTTTCACAATATGTCCATTCCAGCAAATCATATCAATTTTTTTAACTTCATAACCTTTGTTAGGGTATGCAGATACATCAATCCAGACATTATCAATGCACAATCTTCCAAAGTATTTTACCAATATTAACGAATCATTAAAAACAAATGGTTCAATGATATACTCTTGAAGGCTTCTTTAATATATACATTAGTTATTCTCGATAATTAAGCTGTGGGATTTTTTATAAGCACGATTGCCTAATACTTAAACATCAAAATATTCCCTTATTTTCTTCTAACATCATCCCAATTATCACCATGAACATAACAACATAAGTTTTAATCATATGAATATACTTTATTTTACCATATTTTTTTTATATTATATATGATAAAAACAAAGTTTATGCTAGAATTACTGTTAAAAGGGGAGGAATATTTATGCCATACTATCTGGTTGGTGATCTTATTAAAAAGTTGAGGACGCAAAAAGGAATCTCATTAGAAGATTTATCAGATGGTATCTTGGATAAAGGGAATTTATCAAGAATAGAATCTGGTATGCAGGTACCTCAAAAGGATAAGCTGGATTCATTATTGCAAAGGTTAGGGATAGATACTCAAGAAACATGTGAATATTACTTAAATGAAAGAGAATATGAAATAGCTTCAAAATGCGATCTTCTTAAAAGTTTGATTGCAAATAGCAAAAATTCAGAAGCAGATATTTTGCTGGAAGAATTAGCTAAACAACCTGAATTTGTTGAAGCCACTTCAGACGGTAAAAATGATGAGGCTAAAAAACAAATTAAAAAGCAGTTTTTATTATCTTGCAGAGCAGCTATGATGGTAAACTTAGAGAAGGATAACGAGGAGATAAGAAAAATAACTGTGCAGGCTCTGAAAATTACAATTCCCACCTATTTAGATAAATATATTCCTGAATATTATCTATCAGATCAGGAAGCTAGATTGATAAATATTTTAGCAATTACTTATAGCGAAGAAAATCTAGAAAAAACCATAAAATTATTGGAAGATTTAAAAGAAAGCCTCGATTCTAAAAGAGTTGATGAAAAGCAGAAATCGAGGATTCTTACACTAATATTGTATAACCTTTCTAAATATTATAGTCTTGCTAAGAAATATTTAGAAGCAGTTAAAATATGCAATTATGGAATGAATATATGCAAAGAAACTGGTATTTATACAAATTTTCCTGGGATTATTTACAATAAGGCATACTGTTTATTTGAATTAGGTTATAAAGGAGAATATGAACATCTTATCTATCAAGCTTATTATATGTTCGATGCTATGGAAAGGGATAAAGAAAAAGATATCATAAAAAACTATGCCAAAGAACATATGGGCATAGCCATAAATGAAAAATAATTTTAATATTCTATCGCTCCAGGGGGAAGATTACCATATGGATCTATAACTTGAGTTGTATTGCTAGTTTGTGTTGTATTAGTACTATTTTCACTTGGAATTGTATTTTCAGAATAAGTAGTTGAATTTGACAGTGTAAAGAAAAACAACAATGTAGCCATTATTAATACGAATGAAAGTAATTTTTTTCTCATGATTAACACCCTTTCAACATTTTTTAGTTAATTATTAGATATTCTAATATTATAGTAAGAGTATTATTTTTTAGCAATACTAAACCACGCAATTTTAGGTGTCTTTTATAGTCCTAAAGTTGCGTGGTTTGATTTTACAAGGGTTTTAAAATTTGGTAATATGTAAACAAGGACCGAAGAATTAAAAACATTATCAATTTATTGTATATAATGATATGGAGGAATGATTCCAATGGTTTTCTAAATTCATAAAAAATTTATTAAACAAAAAGTTAAAACTATAAAATATCGGGGAGTGTTATTTCATGAGAAAAAACAAAAATCTGTTTTTCAAAATGTTTGCGTTACTTATGTTTTATAGTTTATTATTCACGATAGTTCCAAATAAAGTTGTTATGGCTGCAAACTTAGGAACTTTAAGTTATTGGGAATCTGATGCATCTGATGTTTCTCGTTGGGGCGCAACAAAAAGTTCTGTACCAACTGCTATATATCTTTATAATTTGTATCCCAATGCAACTTTCTATGCTTCCAATGGTATAGTTGAAGCTGTGACTCAATGGAACACTGCTTTAGGTTGCTCTATGACTGCATATGTTGCTAATGCTAATCAAACAGCTTCTCAATTAATTTTCTACTATGCTGGTGCACCTAGTTACATTAATAAGTTAGGAATTTTTCCTACTGTACCAGACAGTTATGCAGGATATACAGTTAATTCTTCTTATAATGAAGGTACTTGGACATATGGTTCAACCACAAAAACGGGTTCAATAATTACAAAATCATACGGATATATAGTAGATAGAGCATACTCAATGGCAATTACTGAAAATTTGTTCACACATGAGTTAGGACATGCATTAGGTTGGACTGGACATTCTCCTACAAGTACAAATGTAATGTACGCAGTTTCATCAAGTAACTTCACTTTAACTGCAGCTGACCAAAGACAATTAACTCAAGTTTATAAATAGGAGGTATAAATATATGAAAGCTTTGATTTCTTCATTTATTGTTTTTATTATTACATTAGGTTGTTTATGTATGAACAGTACTAATAAACCTATTAATCTTAATTCCGCTTCAAATACAACAAATACCACAGTAAGTACTCAAACACCAACTACCACTACTAGTGCGCAAGCTAGTCAAATATTTCTATCTTTTCATGATGCTGTTATCCTGAGCAATTGTGCAGTTAGTGCAAAATTTGTATCTTACATAGAGTATGATACTTATGTTGAATATGAATTCCAAGTTAAAGATGTATTGTATGGAACAGCAGAGAAAACGATATATGTATCTTCTATGAAGGGTGAGTCAAGTGTAGATACTGTTAATAATAGCTATAATTTGGAAGGTCATATTTATACTAAAGGTGATGATTATATCCTAATAATGGATAGGGTCGACTCTATTTTATATGCTCATCCACAATATGGTCTATCTTCAGATATTTATATACCACTTAAAGATATAAATAAGAGTACAACTTACGGAGAACCAATTACAGAGCTTACTGGAGTTACTAGTGTTGACGAAATAAAGACAATCCTTAATAATATTAAAAATACAGATGACGGTAGCTTAGATAAATATAAATACAAACCAGAAAAATATTCAAAATCTGATAAACTGACGGATATAGTGCCAGAATCGGATTATATTTTAGAACTTAAAATAGATAGCTTATTTGCTGAAGGCGTTGTTACAATTGGAAATACCTACATTTGTGATGTTATAAATGTTTTAAAAGGAGACAATGTTGTCAAAAATGCTGATGGTAAAATAATGGTAGCTTTGCTGAAAAATAGCGTTAAGGTTGGAGAAACTTACATCATCTTGTTAAACGGCGATGATTCATCTATTTACGTACAATCTTCAAAGAAGAGTGTAATTCCTATTAGTGACACAAAATCAATTGATGAAATAAAGCAAATATTAGCTCCATAAACTTGTATTTTCTATTTTAAATTCCAATGCGATAACATTGGAATTTAAATTTTTGCGTCTTTTCTTATTTTATAGCTTTAAGCTTTGCAATATCTGATAAATTTTTTCCTGTTACTTGCTCCATTAAGTCAAGATCGATTCTTAATTCTCTTATTGCTTCAGGTATTTTTTTGACCTCAAATCCTAATTTATCAATTTTTGCATTTTGCGTTTCAAGATTTTCAGATATAGATTTCGCTAAACCGGATACTTCAGCTACTTTAAAACTTAGATTATCATTTTCAGCTTTATGTACATCAGAACTATATCTTAAAGCACTCAAGATTTGACCATTTTCAGTTTGACCTATTTTAATATATGTAACATCTGTTTTTAACTCAGTAACATCTGTTTTTAATTCAGTAACATCTGCTTTCAGTTCAGTAACATCTGTTTTTAATTTATTAATACTAGACTGCATTTGTTTTGAATTGTTTTTTAATTGTCTAATATCTTTTTTCATACCGCTCATATCAGTTTCAATTTTATCAAGTCGTGAATCCATTTTATCAAGTCTTGAATCCATATTATCAAGTCTTGCGTCCACTTTTTCAAGCATTTGAAAGATTTTTTCCTCATAATTCATGTATATCATCTCCGCACTAACGATTATATTTTTATTATGGACACCTTTTCAATTTTTTAATCGAGTAATTTTATTTTACCATATTTTTTTATATTAGCCAGCAGATTTATTCAAAAGTCACTTTTTAAGTTTTGAACTATTAAGACAAAAACACTCTTTAAATCTAAATTTATAACACAAATTTTGAAGCTTTTTACCTCTGCGAAATAAGTTATAATTATTTATATTAAGTCTTATCGATAACCTCTTTATTTAAAGTTTTTAATTTAATTAAAACTCATCAATTTATTTTATTATAACACAACCAAGCCTCATCTTTTATTTTTTAAAAAATAGGCTAAGCCTTATACATCAATATCCCCATTGTAATGATTCTCTCTAAACTCACTTTACCTCTTTTGAGTCAAATTTTTCTATTATCCCCTCCTTAAAGATAAAATTCATCAGGCTAATTTGATTATGTCGTTGAATTCTGTAGATAAAACCTTGTTTAAAGTCTCTTGCTTCAAAAATCCACGTTTGATATATTGTGCCATGTCTTTCTCGTTAACACTTACCTTAAATATCGAGTTTATGCTGTTCTTCTTTGTTGCAGCATATTTCAAAGCATATTCTCTTCTCATAGCAGCCAAACCTATAAACGTTCCTTCTACCTCTTGAAAAGCTACTTTTATAGTGATAGTAGTAAAAGCAGGAACTATTTCCCTTGTTCTCTTCGTCTTTTCTTCCCACGTCTCACCTTGTGAAGGTCCTTCCAGCATCCTATTAACCATTTTCACATTATTTAAATCGCTACCTAGACCATTTATTATTATCTCCTGTGTTTTGTGATCCTTTTGAGATAAGAGCCTTGCAATACCTAAATTCATGTACTTTTGCTTCACTAATTCCATTCCCTTTGGACATAGATATTTAAGCTCTCTGTAATTTTTTGATTTAGCTAAAATATTTTCTAAAATAAGTATAGATTGAATTTTATCCTGTAAAGACAATTTTCGATATTTCATATTAGTGGATATTATAAGACCTTGTATCAAATTTGGATCGGTAGAACTGTCGAGCAATATACAAGGTACTTTAAAAAAACGCATATCTTCACTTTCCGCATAGAGGCTCCTTAAAGCATAAAGCCTGCTCCTTCCTACTAAAACGATATATTTATCGGAATCTTTTGATTTCATGATGATAAGTGGATTTATTACGCCAAATTGA
>Ga0209629_10000151_pt1 | contig 33290 bp, 32 predicted proteins | sample TergutCu122P5_FD_187286 | JGI IMG/M metagenome (GOLD analysis project Ga0209629, IMG submission 187286) | Cubitermes ugandensis P5 segment gut microbial communities from Kakamega Forest, Kenya - Cu122 P5 (SPAdes) (version 2) | ecosystem: Host-associated > Arthropoda: Insects > Digestive system...
TCAGTAAACCTGCCAAAAAAGAAAAAGGAAAATGACCGGATTATCTTTTGTCGATTGGGGACTTATTCCCTATTCCGAAGCGTTAGAAAAGCAGAAAGAATTGTTTGAAACCGCTATCCGGCAAAAAACGGAACAAAAAGAAATTAATAATACGATTGTTTTTTGCGAGCATCCGCACGTAATTACCATCGGGAAAAACGGTTCCGCTTCCAATCTTCTTTTTAGGGAAGAAACGTTAAAAGAAAAACATGTCGAACTTTTTCACACCGATCGCGGCGGAGATATTACCTATCACGGACCCGGACAATTGGTCTGTTATCCGATAATTGACTTGGAAGCGTTTCATATAGGATTAAAAAACTACATTTTTCTTTTGGAAGAAGTAATTATTCGATTATTAGAACAATATGCAATTAAAGGCGAGCGGCTTCCCGGAGCTGCCGGCGTTTGGCTTGAGGTTGAACAGCCGCTTAAAACTCGAAAAATCTGCGCGATAGGAGTTAAAAGCAGTCGTTACGTTACAATGCACGGTTTGGCGCTAAATGTTTCTACCGACTTATCCTATTTCGGATTGATTAATCCCTGCGGATTTAAAGACAAAGGCGTTACTTCCATAGAAAAAGAATTGAACGTTAAACCGGACATTAAAAAATTAAAAGTCGAATTATGGAAAATTTTTATGGAAAATTTAAATTAATTCGTATCTTCGCAGATTCAAAATAGAATAAATTATTAATCCTAAAAATTGAAATTTTATGAAACTCAGAACATTTTTTATACTGTATTTCATGTTGCTGTCAACAGCCGCTTTTACAGGTTTCGCATCCGAAAAAGATACCGATTCCGCAAAAAAGCAAATTTATGAATGGCGTATTTACACGCTTACGGGTGATGGAGCTGCTTTGGACGCTTTTTTCAAAGAAACATTAATTCCTGCCTATAATCGTTGTAAAATCTCTGTCGGGGCTTTCAGCCTTTACAAAAAGGAAGAAAAGGCTCAACGTTACCTGCTGTTTGTTTATCCCGATCTTCAGACTTATTACAAAGTCAAGCAAACTGTTTGGAACGATAAAAATTTTCTGAAAGCAGCACGTCCTTTTTTTGAAGCAACCGCTCCCAATCCCGTTTATTCGGAATATGAAACTTATCTGTGCGAAGCATTTGATAAAGTTCCTGTAATGCGGATGCCCGATAAAAGCCGGACTTTATTTGAATTTCGTCTCTATCACAGTCCGAACGAAGATGCTAACTTGCGAAAAATTAAGATGTTTAATAGCGAAGAAATTGATCTTTTCGATAAAGTGGGCGTTAATTCCGTATGTTATGGCGAAATTTTAGCAGGAACACACATGCCGGCTTTGATTTACCTGACTTGGTACAAAGATGAGGCTACCCGCAACAGCGCTTGGGACGCTTTCGGAAAACATCCCGATTGGCAACGACTGAAAAATGATCCGCAATATAAAAATACGGCGACCAATAATATAATCAAACTGTTGTCTCCAATGCCCTATTCGCAGTTCTAAGAGATGCAAAACCTCAGCGCAGGTTTCAAAACGTTTCTTTGATTTTTGTAACCGTTTGACAGGTTTTGCGTCTAATAAAATATGAAGAACAACCCGAATGACTTATTTTGCATACAACGTGTAAAAGCCGGAGACATCAGGGCTTTTTCAGCGATTGTATCAAATTATCAAAAACAGGTCTTTACGATTGTTCTCAAAATTGTCGCTAACAGGGAAGATGCAGAAGATATTACACAGGAAGTTTTTGTCAAGGTGTTCAAATCATTGGAGCAATTTAAGGAAGAATCCGAATTTTCTACATGGTTGTACAGAATTGCTTACAATACCACTTTATCGGAATTGCGAAAAAGAAAATTATCGTTTACTTCGATAAATGATAATTTAGATGCAGAAAATGAACCCGTTGACGATGATGAAGAACCGGATTTAACCGGAATAAAATTGCAATATCTTGATGAAGCGCTGAAAAAGCTTCCTCCGGATGAAGTTTTTTTGGTTACTTTGTACTATTTTAAGGAGCAATCCATTGAAGCTATCAGCAAAGTTGGCGACTTGTCGGTAGCAAATGTGAAAGTAAAATTGCACCGTATTCGTAAAAAATTGGCATTAGAGATTAATCGATTATTAGAAAATGAATACAAATAAAAATATATCGGAAGATAAATTAGGCGAATTATTCAGAGAAATTCCCCTCGAAAATACGTCTGAAAACTTTATGGAAAAGTTGTTTCAGCAAATTGACAAGGAAGTGTTGCGGGAAAAGCGTAAACACCAGTGGGCGATTGCCGGACAGATTGCGGCAGGGGTTTCGGGTATTCTTATTCTCCCTGCTTTGATTATTTATTTATGTACGATTTTTCTTCCGGGTTTCTCTTTTACATTTCCCAAGATACATCTGAATCTCGACCTTAATATCATAATGATTGGTTTCGCTGTTTTAATGCTGCTGATTCTTGATACTCTATTTAGAACACACGCAGCGAATCGTACAAAGAATGAATAATATTATTGACTGAAAATCTATTGTAAGTAATAAAAAGAGTTGTATATTTGTAGTCAAAATAGCGATAGAACAAAATATTGTACAGTCAATAACTGATTTCAAATATGAAAAATCTATTTATCCCAATTGCATTTTTATTGTTTTCCGCAGTATCGTTTGCGCAAACGCCTTCTCAGGAAGACAGAGCGGCGGCGGCAAAGCTCAAAAGAGAAATCGTACAAGACCTGACGGGAAACATTTTGCCTTTCTGGGCAAAACATTCGCCCGACATTTCCGGCGGCTTTTGGGGAACTTTGAATTTCGACGGAACACCCAAATTCAAAGAGCCGAAAGGAGGAATCTTAAACGCCCGCTTGGTCTGGACATTCTCTTCAGCTTTCCGCATGCTGAAAGATTCTTTATATCTCAAGCTGGCAGACAGGGCGCAGCGTTATTTTCTCGACTATTTCATTGACAAGGAATACGGTGGATCTTTTTATATGCTAAAGGCTGACGGTACGCCTTTGGATATGAAAAAAGATACTTACCAGAATGCCTTCGCTATTTATGGTCTTTCGGAACACTACCGCGCTACAGGCAACTGGGCAAGTCTGATTACAGCCATTTCCATTTACAGAAATTTGATTGAACATGCTTGCGATTCGATCAACGGAGGCTACATCGAGTCGTTTACTCGCGATTGGCAACCGGTCAATGTGGAATCGCCTAAAACTATGAATACCAATCTGCATGTGTTGGAAGCGCTTGCAAATCTTTATCGCGTATGGAAAAATGTCGGATTAAAGGCACAACTAAAGAGACAAATAGACGTCATGATGCACAAAGTGCTTAACCAAACGACCTGGCACGAACAACTTTATTTTACCATGGACTGGCAGACCCGGAAAGATATTGATTCATACGGACATGATATTGAATTTTCGTGGTTGCTGGTAGAAGCCGCCGAAGTGTTGGGCGACGAAGAAATACTGAAAGATGCCCGGCGTATTGCTGTGAATTTAGTTACAGTTCAATTGGAACAGGGTCTGCACAAAGACGGAGGCATGATGAATGAAAAAGCCGGTAATCATTTGAATGATAATCGCGAATGGTGGCCCCAAGCCGAAACGGTTATTGGTTGCCTGAACGCTTGGCAAATCAGCGGCGATAAAAAGTTTCTCGATGCAGCTGTCCGCGAATGGAATTGGATAAAGACCAACATGATCGACCGTGAGTATGGCGAATGGTACAGCAATGTTCTTCCCGACGGGACGCCTCGAAAAGACCGCGTGAAAGCCGACCAGTGGCGCTGTCCTTACCACAACAGCCGCATGGGATTTGAAGTGATGAGGCGTATAAAATGACAAAAAATACAACTGCGTTAAAGATTTACGCTCAGGTAATTCTCGCAAATGTGTTTTGGGGATTTTCGTTTGTTTGGACTGATATTGCGCTGAAAGCCCATATTCCTCCGATTACGCTTGTTTCTGCGCGAATGATTATTGCTACCGCTTTACTTGGTTCTTGGGCAAAATATACGGGGCATCTGCAAAAAATTCAATTCAAACATCTGAAATATTTTCTGGGTTTAGCGCTTTGCGAGCCTTTTTTGTATTTTCTGTGCGAAACCTACGGACAAACGATGGTATCGCCAACGGTTACAAGCGTTATTATCGCTACGATTCCGCTGTTTACGCCGATTGTGGGGTATTTGATTCTAAAAGAGCAGATAAGTATATCGACTATTATAGGTATTGTGGTTTCCATGATCGGCGTTCTTGCCGTTGTTTTTTCAGGCAAAAATGAAATCAGTGGACAGTTGACGGGCGCTATTCTGGTTTTTGGAGCTGTTCTTACCGCTTTGGGATATGCCGTTTTTGTGAAATATCTTGTGCATCGCTACAACGCTATAACTCTTGTGTTTTACCAGAATTTCATAGGTTTGATTTATTTTATTCCCTGCTTTTTCGTTATAGACTTTCATCATCTCGGCGATATGCGCTTTACATTCAACGCCGTAGCATCAATCATTCTGCTTTCGGTATTTGCATCGGTGCTTGCGTTTATTTTTTACTCAAACTCGGTAAAATCTCTGGGAGTAACCAAAGCAGGCGTTTTTTGTTATATAATTCCTTTACTTACAGCGTTGATTGCATTTTTTCTGGTTGGCGAACGGCTTTCACCCATTCAATGGCTCGGAATGGGAATCGTGATATTCGGATTATTCGTTTCGCAAATGGTTAAAAAAGAGAGAGATTGACCCCGATATGTCGAGTGAAATACTGAAAAATGTACCGCCTGCTGCTAAGCCGCCGGGCATTGGCTGCAAGTGTATGGCAAAACAAGAAATAATATATTCAAATTTATTTTCTCCGCCCTCTGTCATTTAGTCATTTATTAAATATTGGCATATATTTTGAGAAATAAACAAAAAATTTATATCTTTGTATCGAAAAAGAAGAAAGGCAGAAAGATGATTAAAAAGAATTTTTCCAATAGCGTTAAAAATATTCTCCTATATAGCAGAGAAGAAGCAGGTCGTCTGAATAACGCATGCGTGGGGATAGAACATATTTTATTGGGAATATTGCGCGACAAAAAAAACAAGGCGTCAAATATTATTAATTTATTAGGGACGGATATCAAAGAATTAAAAACGGCGATCGACAGGGAACTGTTTGAAGAAGGCGTCCCGATTTTGGGCAATCATCAGTTGACGATTGATAAAAGCGTTGAAAATTTATTGCGTGTCAGCGTTTTGGAATCTATAAACTTAGATAGTCCCGAAACAGATACGGAACATTTACTATTAGCTATGTTAAAAGATACTCATTCAATTGCTTACAATGTATTGGATAAACATTCGATCAATTATAAAAAGGTGTATGATTTGCTTACAGATAAAAATTTGGAAGTTGTAGAGCGACCAAAGATGGGGGCAGGCTTTACGGGAGAGGATGAAGATGATGATTTTGATAACTCGTTTGCTCCCAAGAAAGAAACAACTAAGGCGAACAACTCGCAAAGTAATAAAACGAGCGATACGCCTATCATCGACGGCTTCAGTACCGATTTAACTAGAGCGGCGGAAGAAAACCGCTTAGATCCGATAGTGGGACGTGAAAAAGAAATAGAACGTTTAGCGCAAATATTGAGTCGTCGAAAGAAAAATAATCCGGTGTTAATCGGCGAACCGGGAGTAGGTAAATCAGCAATCGTCGAAGGTTTGGCGCTTCGTATTTCCCAACGGAAAGTATCCCGCATTTTATTTGATAAGCGGGTAGTCAATTTAGATATGGCTGCCATTGTTGCCGGCACCAAATACCGGGGACAATTTGAAGAACGCATCAAATCCATTTTGAACGAATTATCAAAGAATCCGAATGTTATTCTTTTTATTGATGAAATTCATACCATCATAGGAGCAGGCGGAGCATCCGGCTCGATGGACGCCGCAAATATGCTGAAACCGGCGCTTGCACGAGGGGAACTTCAATGTATCGGCGCAACCACGCTTGACGAATACCGTAAAAGTATTGAAAAAGACGGAGCTTTGGAACGCCGTTTTCAAAAAATTATAGTTGATCCGACCACAACGGAAGAAACTCAACAAATACTTGAAAATATCAAAGACAGATATGAAGAACATCATAATGTCGTATATACTCCGGATGCTATTCGCGCTTGCGTTCAACTGACCGACCGCTATATTAGCGATCGTAATTTTCCCGATAAAGCCATCGATGCTTTGGATGAAGCAGGCGCACGGATGCACATCTCCAATATCACCGTTCCTAAAACCATTGAGGAGTTGGAATCGCATATCGAGACTATCAAACAAAATAAACTGCAAGCGGTTAAATCGCAGAATTTTGAATTGGCGGCAGGCTATCGCGATCAGGAACGGCAATTTCTGCTTCGTCTGGAAGCTTCAAAAGCCAAATGGGAAGAAGAATTGCAGGAAAACCGTCAGGTTGTGGATGAAGAAAAAATTGCGGAAGTTGTTGCCATGATGTCGAATATTCCCGTTCAACGGGTAGCTCAGGCGGAGAATCAGCGACTGAAGGATATGGCAGCCATTCTCAAATCCAAAATTATCGGACAGGATGAAGCTGTTGATAGAATTGTTAAAGCCATTCAGCGAAATCGCATCGGATTGAAAGACCCGAAAAAACCTATCGGAACATTTATGTTTTTGGGACCGACCGGCGTCGGAAAGACTTATTTAGCAAAACTGTTAGCCGAATATTTGTTTGATTCGGCTGATGCGCTGATTCGTATCGATATGAGCGAATATATGGAAAAATTCAGCGTTACGCGCTTGATAGGAGCGCCTCCGGGATATGTCGGCTATGAAGAAGGCGGTCAACTGACCGAAAAAGTACGTCGCAAACCTTATTCGGTCGTGCTTTTGGATGAAATTGAAAAAGCGCATCCCGACGTATTTAATCTTTTGCTGCAAATGATGGACGAAGGTCGTTTGACGGACAGTTTCGGACGGCGAATCGATTTCAAAAACACCATTCTGATAATGACTTCCAATATCGGTACCCGTCAATTGAAGGATTTCGGTCGCGGAATAGGATTCACGACTAACGCTTCGACAGTCAATGATAAAGAATTTTCGCGCGGAGTGATTCAAAAAGCGCTTACCAAGACTTTTGCTCCCGAATTTCTGAACCGTGTGGACGATGTGGTTCATTTTGATCAATTGGATAAAGAAGCGATTAATAAAATAGTCGATCTTGAATTGACAGAATTTTATCAGCGAGTGCATGCCTTGGGATATACGCTTGATATTACCGAAAAAACCAAAACGTTTATTGCATCCAAAGGTTATGACGTACAATTCGGAGCCCGTCCGCTGAAACGCGCTATTCAAAAATACCTCGAAGACGAATTGGCGGAAATAATTATCCAAACTTCAGTTGAAGAAGGCGGCGAAATCATGATTGATTACGACGAGGAAAATAAAAAGATAAAAACGGAATTGGTTCACGACAATATGTCAGTCTGAGCGGAGATGCAATTTCTTTATTTTTTCTTCGCCAGCTTCATATTTAGAAATTCAAATAAAAATTTATTTAAATAAAATTTGATATGGTTAATCTCCGGAAAATACTTATAGCTATGCTATTAATGAGTATTGCCATTTACTCATTTGCGCAACAAAATGGACAGAATAATAAAAAATACTACTGTTTATCTTCTGCAAAGATTGATGTAAAAGTTATTAAAAAACAAGGGATTCCATTCATTAACGATACGCTTGCATATAAAAACGGCATGGCTCAAATAGCTATAGGAAATCAAGCGAAGCATATATATTTGTTGGGCATGGCTGAATCCAACAACGGTCGGGTTTGGAGAGAACCCAATAATTTTTCTCTTCGTTATTTTGTTGGTGATAATATTGGAAATATAAAATTGAATTATACCGACGGCACAACGCAGGTCTTTCCTCTAATAATGGGTGAAAGCGTTTGGTGGGGTAAATTATTTTATGATTACCAGGAACCTTTTCCGCAGGATGCAACACTGCGGGAAGCATTGAAAGCATCGCTGCGTCTTTATCCTCAAGCGCCGATTGAAGACGGCAATTATGTTGCTGTAATTACGCCTAAGGCAGTTCAAATCAAAAATATGGTTGTGGAATGTTCGCCATCGAAGCAAGGAGTTCCAATAATTGCAGGAATAACGGTTGAACCGGTTAATGATAAAGAAATAGCAGGATGGACGCCAATTTCAGGTGAAGCGCTATCCGGTGGATTTAACGAATTTGTTCAAACAAAATCATTGCGCCTGCTTAATCAAAATGAAGACCGGGCTCAAATTAAATTTAAGAATCTCCGCCAAGCGCTTTATACGCATGACGATGTTTATATAAAACCCGTACAACCGCAAATACCTTCAAACTATTCAGGTGCGAAAGTGTCATTTTCCGGTACCAATTTTGCGAATATCTTAACGAATGTATTTTATCATAACATTATAGATATTCTTGCCAAAATTGATACGGATGGTTTTTTCCATAGCTCGACTAAGAATGCCGTTTTATTTGCCGGAAACGGATTAGGAACCTATCGCAACAATGTAGGCGAGTATTACAATGAATCATGGTCGCGGGATGCAGGGAGGGGTCTTCAGGAAATATCTGTTTTAGGATATATAAAAGAAGCCTCAAAATGTTCGGATTTTTGCTTTCAAAAAGCGCGTCTCTGGGAGGAATTGCCTTCGCTCAGACTGAATGATACGATTGTACTTCCACGACATTGGTCGCGTATTATTAATAAGCCCACACAATCAACCAGCCAGGAAAACGACGGACATGGGCTGATAGCTACCTTCCTGTATAAATATTGGCAAAGAATACCGGACAGGGACCAATGGTTGCACGATAATTGGATTGATATAAAAGCCGCCGGAGATTGGATTACCTGGCAATTCGACCATCCCGAAATAACCGGCGCAACGGATGTCTTGCATACAACCGGCGAATCTTCTGCATGGGCGGGTAATAAAGGGAGTACGATTTATGCCGATTTTATATGTATCAACGCTCTGAATGGTCTGGCTGAAATGGCGAATGCTTATGGCGATGTTCAAACGGCGGATCATTGGCAGGACAGAGCGAACAAGATGTTCAAAGCGCTTCAAGCTTATATTGTTTCCGATATCAAATATGGTAAGGTCTGGACGCTTGACTATGCAGGATGGGCTTATAAGGCTACTGTGTTGGCGTCGGTAATGTGCCTTGCAGACTATCAGGGATTTTCGCCTTATGACGATTATCCTCAATTACGTGCAATAAATGAGGCGACTTACCAAAGAACCATAGATACTTACAACAAGCCTTTTGGATTTTATGGCGAGGGAATGGGATATGGACAAAGTTTCATAACTCAATCTGCTTTACTGCTTGATAGAATGCAAGAAGCAACAGTAATGCTGAAGTGGATGGCAAAAGCAATTTACGACCCAAGATTGGGTACGTTTATTGTGCCGGAAGGATGTCAAACAGATTCAACAGGAAAGTATTGGTACAGAAATGGCGATTTGGGAAATTGCGTTCAAGAAGCGGAAGTAATCAAAACATTGCGTATTGTAATCGGTATTGATGACACGCACCCTGAGCGATTGCAATTTTTTCCAAGAATGCCTTACGACTGGAATAAAATAGAGATTGAAGAATATCCCGTTTTACATAAACGTTCGGGCGTCTTTGAAACTGTCTATCTCAATTACAAATTAGAACGGACAAAAGATGATATGAGATTAGAAATTGGTTCCGACAAGCAATTATCTGATGTTGCATTCCGGTTAGGTCCATTTAAAAACAAACCCGTTGATAGCAATGTCCTGGTTAATGGAAAACTGTTGAGAACAACTTTAGAAAAAAGCGGAGACTCCTGGTGGAAAAGTTTTAAGATGTCTTTAGAATAAACATTTGTCGGGCTGCCAAAACCAAAAACATGTAGTGCGAAGAACCGCCTCCCATCACATATTCCACTTGCTGCCAGAGGAACGGAAATTCTAACAGTTCGGGGAAGTCGGGACGTATTAAAGCAGTTCCTGAAACTACTCCGCCGGGGATATACGACCAGTCGGCTCTGTTCAGTCCATAACCGGGAATGGCTGATTTCACGCCAACGCCCGAAGCAAAAGAAGCCGTGTTTGAGCCGGGGTGGCATCCAAGTATAAAATTAAGTGCATTTAAAACCATATCTTTTCCAAATATTTCGGGATAGGATTCATGGAGGAAATAATAGTTGAAACCCATTCGTTGAATGTCCCACCCGGCTCCCCATATATAGGGGCGGTAAGGAATTCCGTAAGGCGTTTCGGCAGCTTGCTTGTCTAATTCAGCTTTGAATTTAGGTAGCGCATCTTTGATGGCTTTTGTGAAATTCGCATCATTCATCTTTTTCTCCGCTCTGCCGATAAACCATCCTGCCCGACTGATATTGGCTGCAATGTAATCGGTTTCCGAAAGCAGATAATCTTTATAAACTTTTTCTCCTGTCGTAAGATACAATTCTACAGCAGCTTGAATTTTTGCCGGTTTAGCCCTGCCTGTTGCTTCTGTTATCTTATACAAGGTTTTTGCAATATCCAAAGCCTGTGTGCTCAGCGTGTCGTTAAAACCTTTCATGGCTCGCGACGATGCAGCTAATTGTGCAGCCGTTGTCAATTCACGGGAAGGATTGTTTTCCGTAAAAACCCAACGATCATCGGCATTTCCTTTCACTCTATCGGTTATCGAAGCGGCATCACCCAGATGCACATACTGCCTCAAATCGTTCTCTATGATTCCGCGATACAGTCTTCCCAAAGCATGGTATCCTCCTACGACAGAGAGTAATCCGTTTTCAATTTGCTGAAGTATATCGTTCTTTCCGTCCGGCTGATGGATTTCTACTATTCGCTTATTTTGGTCAATGGAGGTTGCATCATAATTCACCCCGAAGGCTTCATAAGTTAAAGTAAGTATATAAGACTCGCCGGCTTGCGATTCCACGCGAAGGTCAAAATCGCCGGCATCATGCCATCCGCCGATATTTAGTCCGGGTACATGATCGCCCGGTTTGTATTTAGTCAAAGTAGAAGGACCTTGTTCATATCCGTCTATATGAAGATAATTCACAGGAGCCATACGAGCGTCGTCTTCATGACAATCGTCGTGCCAAACGCGATACTTCTCATTCACCCGGACATGGCACATTTGCACCGGCAGAAAGTATTCCAAAACAGGTTGCCAAACCCCTCGGTCATAAACATCGCGGGCTATTCTGAAAATGGAAGATACAGACTGACCGTAGCGTATTCTGTATAATCCTTCCTCTTTGATGTTTGAAAAGTCGAACTGCATATAATTATAACGCAGGAACTGTCCCCAATCCTTTCCCGAATCGGAAAAAACTTCTTTTTCGCCGTCTTCTGTTATTTGATAGAGGCTTGGCATTTCGCATTTGCAATCGTTTTTATCCAATTCAATCATTGCTACTTTTTGTTGTTCAGGATGATAGCCTATTTGTGAAATTTGTATTACCGGTTTATATTTCCAACCCTCGATGACGTTGGGAGTAATTATCCATTGGACTGCTCCTGCGGTTTTCCCCGTAGCTATGTCGCTGCGAACGACAAACCAGCCGTTGTTGTGATTCATTCGTCCATCATACAGTTTCAGTTCCGTTCCTTTCGATTCGATGACAAACTTATCGGCAGGATTTTCGGGACAAACCGTAAAGCGTTTTCCCACAGCGTAGGGCACAGCAATCACATCGTCTGCCAAAATAGGATTATATCCTTGATTATGTCCTGTCAGTTTATCAAAATCAGCTTTACCGGCGGGATTAAAATTACCTGTATGGGCGTAGTTCAATGGCTGTACCAATACAGGACCATTAGGCTGTCGCGGAAATATTCCCTGTTTATTGTCCATAATCCATGACTTACCGAATAAAATGCCGGGAAACAGTTCAAGATTGAATCCAAGCTTGCCTGCAAATTCGGCGGGAACAGGGCGGTCTAAATCGACCGTTACTATTATCGAAGCGCCTTCGCCTTTGACTTTCACTGTATAGTTAAAAACAAAATCGGGATAAATCATCGGATTGAAACCGCTCTTATGGCGAGAACTGTCGGGAAAGCTGAGACGCACAGTTATCGTATTCGTCGCTTCGTCTGATTTCCTTTCTCTTTGTTTAGGCACCGGCTGCCATTGTCCGGGCGTAGGCTCAAAGCGTATATCGCCGTTGGTAGCTATACGGTTGCCGTGCATAATAATACTCACGCCGCTCTGATGACCTTCGGGATAAATATTGTCGAATGCCATCACATCGACTCCCTGATTTTTAAAATAACCGGAAGTCGTGTCCAACTTGAAACTTTGTGCATACGTTGTTCCAACAAATATACTGCACAAGAAAAAAGAATAAATCAGCTTTTTCATCCTATATATCAATTATGAAGCAAATTTACAAATAATCTTTCATTTTTTCATCATACACATCGCCGCGTGAAGGTTTTCCATCAATTAAAATGGCGACTTCAATTGTTCCTTTGCAGCACAAAGCATTGTCACTCTTACGGTAAATCGTTTGATAAAACAGCATTTTTGCACCTTGCCTTTCAACCGTCAGCGAAGAGATGAAAACATCGTCGCCCGCCAAAGAAGTTTTATAACGAAGGTCTGCCCTCACAACAACCGGACTTATTTTCATCAAAAGCGATTCTTTGAACGTGGTTCCCAAGCTGTGCATAAATTCATGACGGGTATTTTCCATGTAATGCAAATAATTGGCATGATTCACAATTCCTTGTGCATCGCATTCGTAATCGCGAACCTTCATTTCTATTTCAAATGATCTTTTCATGAAATTATAATATATATAAGTTTTTTTGAGCTGTTTATTGATGCAAAAATACAAAAAAATCGTATATTTACCGAAATTTTCTTTATGACTGATAAGGAACGATACAGAGAACTATGTACAGACGAATCATCCATTCCTGTCTATTCGAGGGATTGGTGGCTGGATTGCGTTTGCGGAGAAAATAAATGGGATATTCTCTTATACCGGAATAAAGATGCAATTGAAGCTGCGATGCCGTATTATGTTCCTTGCAAAGGCATTATTTCCATGCCACCTTATACGCAAACGATGGGCATTTGGTTTAATCCGGCTTTTGAGGATGAGCATTATCCCCGAAATATATTCAGAAAACAAACTATATGTGAGGATTTTATCATGCGTCTTCCTGTATATGATTATTTTCTGCAAAATTTCCATTATTCGTTTACGGATTGGTTGCCGTTTTATTGGAATGGTTTTCGCCAAACAACACGTTATACATACATATTGCCGGATATTGGGAATCTGGATGAATTATGGAATAGTTTGAGCGGAAATATTTCATATAATATTCAAAAAGCGAAAAACAAATATCAACTCACCGTCAAACGAAACATTCCAACGGATTTATTTATGGAAATCGACGCTCAAACCTACCGGCGACAAGGAATGAAACCTTATCACCCTGAAATATTGGAAAATTTGATTAATCTCTCTCGAAATCGAAATCAAGGTGATATTTGGGGCGCTTACGACAAAGATAATAATTTGCATGCGGCTGTATTTGTGGTTTGGCAAAAAAACTGCGCTTATTTCATTGCCGGCGGATATAACGAAATGTTCAGAAAATCGAATGGACATGTTTTATCGATGTGGACAGCGATTAATGATTTGTCAGGACAAGTCTGCTCAATTGATTTTGTGGGTTCGATGATTCGTGGAGTAGAGAAAATTTCCAGAGGATTTGGCGGACAACAGATACCTTTTTTTGTGATTGAGAAAGGTAGAATGACTTTGTTGAAAAAGATTCGGATGAAAATAAAACATTTGTAATAGCAATGTTACAGACTATCAAGCACTATATCGAAACAAATAAATTGCTGAATGACGGTAATAAAATCATTGTCGGTTTGAGTGGCGGCGCTGATTCGGTAACGCTTTTGCATATTCTGCAAAAACTCGGTTATACTTGTTTAGCAGCCCATTGTAATTTTCATTTGCGCGGAGAAGAATCCGACAGGGACGAACAGTTTGCCGCTGGTTTTGCCGCATCGCTGGGATTGCTTTTTTTCAAACAGGATTTTGATACTGAAAATATTGCAAAAGAACGGGGAGTCTCTATTGAAATGGCTGCCCGCGAATTACGCTACCAATGGTTTGCCGAGTTGCAGGAAAAACACCATGCGGATGCGATTGCCGTTGCTCATCACAAAGACGACAGTATAGAAACGCTGCTGCTCAATTTGATACGTGGAACCGGTATCAAAGGTCTGACCGGCATCCAACCGAAAATGGGAAATATCGTCCGTCCGTTGCTTTGCGTTTCCAAAAAAGAAATTCTGCAATACGTTCATGAAAAAAAACTTCCTTTCGTCATCGATTCGAGCAATGAACAGGACGAATGGATCCGGAATAAAATACGCCTGCAAGTAATCCCGCTGTTAGAAACGATTAATCCGGCGGCTCGGGAAGCGATTGTCCAAACGATAGACAATCTGAATGAAGCGTACAAAATCTATAAAACGGAAATTGATAATACTATACACCATATATATAATAAGGAAAAAGGAAGTATTTCCATTCCGCTGCTGAAAACATTTCCTTCGCCAGAATCGCTGTTGTTTGAATTGCTGAAAAATTACGGCTTCGGAAAAGAAGTTGTTAGAGAGATTTATTCAGCAACGGACGGTCTATCGGGAAAAACGTTTTATGCACCGGAATATTACGTATTAAAAGACAGGGATGAATTTCTTCTTTTACCTGTTACTCAAGAAGAAAAAAAGGAATATTTGATTCAAGCGACTGATACCTTATTGGAAATTCCTTTTCGGATGGATATCTGCCTTCAGAAGGATGAAACAACTGCCGATATTGAAAAAAGCGCTCATACCGCTTGCTTGGATTACGATAAGCTGCAATTTCCTTTAGTCCTCCGGAAATGGAAAACCGGCGATAAATTTATGCCATCCGGAATGAAGAATTTTCAAAAGTTGAGTGATTTTTTTACAAATCGTAAATTCAGTAGAATCCAAAAAGAAAAAACATGGATTCTCACGTCCGGAAAAGAAATCGTCTGGGTGGTAAATCATCGCATCGACGAACGATTTAAAGCCGGTAAAACCACAAAAAACAGTTATATTTTAAAACTTTTATGAAAAATATTTGCAGTACAAAAGTTTTTATTTACTTTTGCAGCAAAATAACCTATTTGTAGAGAATAATCCAATATAATCAAAAAATACTTAATACATTGTATTTATCACTCCCAAATTAGTAAGTGATGTATTTCAAATCAAAGCGGTTTATTTCTATTCTATAACATAACATATTTTTTTATTTTATGCAGAAATACACTATTTTGCAATTAAAAGAAATGGATCAAAGCAATTTGATTGCTTTGGCTAAAGAGTTAGACTTGAAAAAAGTCGAAAAGTCTGACAAAGACACATTGATTTATCAAATCCTTGATCAACAAGCGATCAATAACGCTGCTGAAATACAGGCTTCAGTCGGTAAAAATGGCGAAAATAATCCGGTAAAACGGCGAGGACGGCGACCAAGACTTGATAAAATGCAACCGAAAAAAGAGGTGAAGCAGGAAACGGTTACTCCGGTAAAGGATGTTCAAAAAGAAAAAACAATTCCGGTTGTAGAACCTGAACCTCAGAAACCTGTTGAGAAAAAGAAACTGGTGGTTAAGGCGATAAAAAAGGATAAAGAACTCTCTGCTATTGAGGAAGTTCCCAAACAGCAAGAGCAACAGCCGGAGCCGGTTAAGAAAGCTGAACCGGTGCAAAAGCCGGATGTTTCTGTCAAATTGCCGCAGCAACCGCTCGTTGGAAGAAGGAAAAAAAGAGCTCGCATTGAAAATCCTGCACCGGTACCTCCGAAAACGTCTAAGGCAGAAGCGGAAGTTCTGGCTCCAATAAATGCGGCAGCCAACCCAACGCTTCAGGTTTCATTGGAAACAGAAAAAGATACCGTTGAACCGGAACCAATTTTAATGGAACCGCAAGTTAAAAAAGAACTTCCAAAAGAAGAAAATGTCAACCATGGTAAATTGGTTTTCCGTCATAATCCTGAAGTCAAAAGCGTGATGGACGAGATTTTATTTACGTCTAAAACGCCTCAGCCTAAACAATCCCATTCGAATAATCCGAACCAGCAAAATCAACTTGCGCCGCAATCTTCGCAAAAAACCGGATTGGCTGTAAATAAAAATCCTAATAACGTAAACTCCAATAATGCCAAAGACAAAGCCTATGAATTTGATGGCATTTTGATCGGAACAGGCGTTTTGGAAATTATTCAGGAAGGTTACGGATTTCTGCGCTCTTCGGATTACAATTATTTGCCTTCGGCAGATGATATCTATGTTTCCCAATCTCAAATCAAATTGTTTGGATTGAAGACAGGCGACGTAGTCGATGGTCCTATTCGTCCGCCCAAAGAAGGGGAAAAATTCTTTCCTTTGGTTAAAGTGGATTTAATCAACGGTCTCAGTCCGGAAGAAGTGCGCGACAGGGTGCCTTTCGACCATTTGACCCCACTGTTTCCCGATGAACGTTTTCGCCTGACGGCAAGCATGAGTCCGAAAGTAGTCGATAGAATTTCACCCCGCGTAGTGGATTTGTTTTCGCCGATTGGAAAAGGTCAGCGCGGACTGATTGTGGCTCAACCCAAAACAGGAAAAACCATGCTGTTGAAAGACATTGCTAATTCCATCGCATGGAATCATCCGGAAGTATATATGATTGTATTACTGATCGATGAACGACCGGAAGAAGTAACCGACATGCAGCGAAGCGTGGATGCAGAAGTCATTGCTTCTACTTTCGACGAGCCTGCCGACCGTCACGTGAAAATTGCCGAAATCGTTTTGAGTAAAGCCAAACGTATGGTCGAATGTGGTCACGACGTAGTAATCCTGTTGGATTCGATTACGCGGTTAGCGCGCGCTTACAATACGGTTCAGCCCGCTTCAGGAAAAGTGTTGTCGGGCGGTGTGGATGCGAATGCTTTGCAGAAACCCAAACGGTTCTTCGGAGCAGCCCGGAATATTGAACACGGAGGCTCATTGACTATCATTGCTACCGCTTTAACGGAAACCGGATCGAAAATGGATGATGTTATCTTTGAAGAATTTAAGGGAACCGGCAATATGGAATTGCAATTAGACCGTAAACTTTCGAATAAGCGAATTTATCCTGCGGTCGATATTGTAGCGTCCAGCACTCGTCGAGACGAATTGCTGCAAGACCGTGAAACCGTTAATCATATATGGATACTCCGTAAATATTTAGCAGATATGAACAGTCTGGAAGCAATGGAATTTGTAAAAGACCGTTTGGAAAAAACTTACAGCAACGAAGAGTTTTTGGCTTCGATGAATGGATGATGAAATTGTAAAATTTATTCCATGTTCCTATTCATATAACCGTAAGAATGGTTTAAGCATACTGATTGTTAATTTGTTTTCCTGACCGGTTCTTTCCTTGTTAAGTCTTTTACCAATAGATCCGTATTTTTTAATATAGTTGATAAAGAAAATTGATTATACAGAATGTCTCTGTTTTTATTTATTTCTTCCAATGTAAGAGGTGTGAAAACAGTAGGATTTTTTGGATTCAGTTCTTTTTCAACTGTATAAACAATTATTCCGATACCTTTGAGATACCTGTAAACAGGACTTTTTTTACTCATGTAAAGTTTTGCCCCTAACCACAATGCCGTAACAATATTTCCTATGGCTTGTTGACGATAATGATTCATAATAACAATATTACAATCACGGATATAACGATTATATTCTTCTAATTCCATGAAAGTTACCAGAGGAATAAAGTCATTTCCCCATAACTTTTTACCTCGCTTAACAATATCATCCCTATATACGGAGTCTCCATACGATAACGGCACTATGATTTTTCGCCCTTCTAAATCGAGTTTTTTCAATGACTGAAAAGCTTCCAAATGATTATTGGTCATAAAAGCTGAGTTCCCAAGAAATATATTATTACCGCTTACATATTCATTCATAAGCGGTCCGACAGTTTTCTCAATAGAATAATAGCTATACTGCACTAATTTAGCATGACCGCCCCATTCTCGTTGAATGTTGGTAAGTTCTTCCTTTAAGGCAACAATGTGAGATAGTTTCCAACAATTATACGGAATACTGAATTTATCCTTTTTTATAATGTCCATAACAAAATTCTTCCCTTTACTTAAAATATATCTAAATGGGCGGCCATAAGCAATGAGTGTTAATTTTCCAAGATATTTGTTTCGTATCAAAAACTGGTCGTAAATTTCCCCTCCCCACATTATCCATACTAATTTTATTCTGTTTGGATCTGCAAAATATATAATTTTCAAAAAGAACCTAAGAAATAAAGAATGGAATATAACAGCATCGTATTGATAAATATCTGACATTAATTTGTTTACATTTTCGTCGGAATCAATCATTAATTGCACCTTATTTTTCTGTTGTATATATTTCAATACATAATCCTGCGAAGGAACAATAACGAGAAATACATTTTGTGATGGAGCAACCTGTTCAAAATGAGTAATTGCATAATCATCAAATTTTTCGTCAACAAATAAATGTAGTATCATGCTAAAAATGGGTTATTGATTTTATTATGTCGTTCATCTGATCTTTCTCTAATTCATAGAATAAAGGTAAGCGTACCAAACAATCTGCAAACCTGTCACAGTTTTTCAATTGACGCCCATCATGTTTCGACTTGTAAAATTCGCTACGATGTAAACTCAAATAGTGAAAAACGGCTAAAATATCATTTCCTTTTAAGTGATTAATTAATCTTGTCCGTTCTTCCAATGAACTACAAACCAGATAAAACATGTGTGCATTATCTGTGGCATATTCAGGAATGCAAGGTAATTGGAAGCCGTATTTACCGGCAATCGGTATTAACCTGTCATGATAGGTACTACACAGTTCTTTCCGTTTGTTTTGGATATCATCCAAATGTTCTATTTGTGCCCATAAAAAAGCGGCAATAATTTCGGAAGGCAAAAACGATGACCCTGTATCAACCCAACCATATTTATTTACTTCACCACGAAAAAACTCAGCGCGGTTAGTTCCTTTTTCCCAGATGATTTCTGCCCGTCGAGTGAAACGTTCATCATTAATTGCTAACATTCCGCCCTCCCCTGAAATAATATTTTTTGTTTCATGAAAAGAAAAAGCTGCCAAATGTCCAATGCTTCCCAATGCTTTCTTTTCTCCGGATCGAGGCGATAGATAATAGGAATCTATGGCTTGCGCTGCATCTTCCACTACAAACAAGTTATATTTCGCAGCTAATTCAGTGATTTTATCCATATCGCAAGCCATACCGGCATAATGTACGGGAACGATAGCTTTCGTTTTTGGAGTAATAAGTGATTCGATTTGTTCCGCATCAATGTTGGGATGATTGGTCTGACTATCGGCAAAAACTATTTTCGCCCCTTGCCTGACAAAAGCGAGCGCTGTTGAAACAAAAGTGTAGCTTGGTATAATTACCTCGTCGCCCGGCTGAATATTCAATAATATGGCAGCCATTTCCAAAGCATCCGTACATGAAGTAGTAAGCAAACATTTTTTAAAGCCGTATTTATCCTCAAAAAATGTTTGACATTTTTTCGTAAATACTCCATTACCGGAAATTTTTCCTGAACGAACAGCTTGCTCAATATATTGAGTCTCTTTGCCTGTGAGGTAGGGTTTATTGAAAGGGATCATATTTTATTTATTTTTACATAATCTCACAACTCCGACTTAATGTTTTTATCAAATTGTATCCGTCCCAAATCAGCGAAAAATCCATCGTATGTCCTATGGGAACAATACGGTCAATGCCGGATGGAGCATTTTTCAGAAAAAAGTTTTTTAATTCTTCTTCCGAAAAGCCATAATACGATAATGTCTGGTATTTATTATTTATTATTCCGGCTATTTCGTCAAGTGAAGAGGCATCATATTCCGAAAAATATCCATTGGTACAACGAAACTCGTCAATAGTCGGAGACAATTGATTTAATCGAACACGCCAAAGTAAATTATCCGGAGATTCTTCTTTGTTAATATTTGATAAAGCAATTGCTTGTTGATATAATGTTGTCAGTTTATCTACTGCAATGACTGCCTGTATTTTTTCATATTTTTCCTTCACAAGTGAATACAGGTTATTCCAGAATATTGTTTTCGCTTTTTCTATATTTTCTTTTTTCCCCAACCATACTACCAAATGCGGCGCCGTACATGCATTTTGGTCAAACAAATAAGTGTCATTGTAAAAACCCTGTGCAACTGCCTTCGGATTATTTTCCTCCAAATAATTTTCAGCCTTAATCACACAAAGTGAATATCTGTCTGCAAATGTTACATCGAAAGCCCGTGCCGGAATGGGACTGTTTCGTATATGAGAAATGGTTTCATCGCCTCCCCAAATAACTCTCACATCACAAACAGAAGAGAATATCGAGGTTGCAACATTTTGACGGTCATATTGAACCAAAACAATTCTATCTGCTATTTCATCATAATTCCCTGTCTCTTTTATTCGTAATATCGCATTTTTGATAATTGTAACCTGTTCAAATTCCTTTGAAGAGACTCTAACTATATTTATATTACCGGCTAAAATTCCACACAATAAAGAATAAGCAAAATTTACAGGCACGTTAGATGGAGCTATGTGAAAAACAATACCCCGCCCTAACCTTATTCCATCTCCGGAGAAACTATATCGCTTTTCAATATTAAGAATATTGGCTTTGCGACAAAAGAAAGCAAAAGTTGCAACATCGGGGAATAAACGTGTTCGAGAATCCTTATTTATTTCCTTTGATAATGCATTCAAAAATTCCACAGCCTTCTCATTAAAAGGCTGCATTGCCCTTTTAGACTTAATATCATCAAGACTGAATGTCTTGGGATATAATATGTTAATATTATCAAAATCTTGTTGCATAAGTATCGCTACAACCTCTTATTTCGGCATTTTTTAATCGTCCGATAATTTTAAAATACTTTCCATACCTTCCACAGGAACAGTCATCTTCTCCCAATAAAACTCCTTCGTCTTCCGTTAAAAGCGAATGTCCGGGATAACTTTTAGGTAAGATTGATACAACCTGAATGATTCCTTTCTCTCCAACATCCGCAACCGAAAAATCCTCTGCACGCCGTATGATTATATCCGAAAAAACAGGTGCATGCAAGCGCCCGCATTCACATTCCATATAAATTGTTCCGGTTTGCTCTACCATACCGTAATAGTCATAAACATTGTTTATGCCGCATACATTTTTCAAACCGGTCTTAAACATTTCAGATGTTATAGCTTCCGATACCAATTTTTTCCACCCCCCTCCATGTATTATCACGCCATTCGACAAATCTAATTTTATATCGTTTTTCAACAATTCTTTATAAAAATGTTGATATATCATAAACGTAAATCCGAATAAGAATATTTTCTCATCTTGATGTGCATCAATAAAATTTTTCAGTTCTTCTATATTTAATTCCATTTTATCATTCAGCGCATACATCCGCTTTGTACCAAACATAGAAAAACCCAATATTCCTGCCCCGCGAGCAGAAAAAAGATTTCTGTCCTTCACTACATTTTCCGAATCGATGATTATCATTGGTACACGCTGTTTTCCTATGTAGGAAGATACTATTTTTGTCAATGCTTTTGTTTGATTAGCGGAAGTTTCTCGGTCTAAATAAATTTTAGACACTGCTTGTCCCGAAGTTCCAGAAGAAGTCATCGTTTTGACAATTTCCTCTTTAGGCACGCTACGCAACTCAAACTGCTTAAACAACCGTACAGGAAGAAACGGCAGTTGCCAATAGTTATATCTTTTCTGCATATCAAATTCCACACTATCCATCATACTTTTATAGGCAGTACAATGCGTATAATGATACACGGAAAGCTCAGTTAAATATTCACTTAAAAGATTTTCTTTTTCTTTCTTTTGCAATGAATAGGGCGATATATCTAAAATTTCAGCTATTCCCATTTCTAAATACTAAGACTTGAATAAATCGTTTTGCCGGACGTATTCTTAGGAATTGCCTCAATGGTTCTAACTTCAAAGGCAATATAATTTATACCTGTTTTTGCCGATATGTATTGTTTTACTTCCTCTTTTCTGCTTTCTTCGATTATATAAATTATCATCTTATCGTCATTACCGACGCAAGCGCAATCGGGAATTAAATTTTTCAATATTCTTTCCGTTTCATCCAGATTAACCCTGTTTCCAAAAAGCTTTATAAATCGCTTTTTACGCCCTGCAATATAATAATATCCATCTGCATCTTTTTTTGCTAAATCCCCTGTATATAGAATACCTTTATTTTCATCTCCTTTATTCAAATCCGTTTTATTTTCGGCATATCCTAACGATACATTAGGTCCTTGATAAACCAACTCGCCGACAATATCGTTTCCATTTATTTCATTCCTGTTTTCATCCATTAATTGAAATTTCCCTTTCGGAATAGCCACGCCAATACTTCCTGCTTTTGACAAAGCTTCTTTATAAGGCAAATAACTCATACGAGCTGTGGCTTCAGTTTGACCATACATGACAAAAAAACGCTTATCATTATTCTCCGCATATTCGGCAAATTCTTTTGTCAACTCAATATTTAATTTTCCGCCTGCTTGCGTTAGCGTTTTCAAATAAGGCAAATCCATTCGAAAAAAGCGGAGTCGTTTTAACATTTCATAAGTATAGGGTACACCTGACAAACTTGTTGCTTTCTCTTCCTTTAAGAAACTCCAAAATTCTTTCTCCATTAACGATTTATTGGTAAGCAATATCGTTGCTCCTTTCAATATATGACTGTTAATAATGGATAAACCAAAAGAATAATTCATTGGAAGCGCCGTAACAGGACGTTCTTTTGAATCTATCGAAAGATATTCTGCAATAGACTCTGCGTTTGAAAGTATATTGTTATAACTTAAACGGACTAATTTAGGACTTCCCGTACTTCCGGAAGTGGTCAGAAGCAATGCTAAATCCTGATTTAGAGGTATTTTTACTGAAGAAATTAAGTGGAGAGAATAGCCAAATTTAGAAAATACAATTTTTTTACTTTTGAAAACAGGAGATACATTGTCCGGCAACCAAACATAGTTAGGCTCATACGTGTTTAATAGACCGTGCAATAATTCAGTGTCAATCTTCGCATCCAGCATCAATGGAACAGCTCCATTTGAGATAAAAGCAGTATAACCAAGCAAAGATCCCTGCGTGTTTTCACAGAGATTAAAAATCAGTGATTTTTCTTTCAGAAACGGTTTTATTCTTTCCGAAAAACAATAGAGATCCTCATAAGTCAGACATTCCCCACTATCGGAAATGAAAGCTTTATGATTAGCATATTTAAGATGTAAGTTATTCGATAAAAACATTTTATTTTGTTGATTGATATTTTGACAGGATATCTTCAGCCAATAATTCCGGAGTTAACCGGTTTTGTTCCAGCAGATAATTATAATCGCCTACTTTACAAAATGTATCTTTAACTCCTAAACGAAGTAAAGGAATTGCACAACCTTCTTCCGAGAGATATTCTGAAACCGCGCCACCTAATCCTCCAATAATATTATGTTCTTCAATAGAAACGAAAAGGCGGGATAATACACTATCTCTAATAATCTGAGTATCCAACGGCTTAATTGTATGCACATCGACAACTTTTATCGAAATACCTTTTTCTTCTAATGATTCAGCTGCTTTCAGCGCATTATAGACCATTATTCCGGTTGCAAATATCGTTATATCGGAACCATCTTTCACAAGGATCGATTTTCCTATTTGTAAATCATAATCTTCTTTGTAAACAATCGGACAATTAGTACCACCAACTAAACGGATATAAACAGGCGTATTTAATTTTACGGCTGCTTCAAATATCTTGGCTGCTTGTCCGGCATCAGAAGGAGAAAGAACCGTCATATTGGGAATAGAACGCATAATAGCTATGTCTTCTATGGCATAATGCGTATTACCGAAAAAATTCAGGGCAAAACCCGCGCCTATTCCGACAGCTATGACATTGGATTTCATGTAAGCTAAATATTGGCGAATTGGTTCTCCGCTCCTCATAGAAAGAAAAGCAGACTGAGCCGTTATTACCGGTTTATAGCCTTCATGCGACAAACCGGAAGCAATACCCACTAAATTTTGTTCCGCAATTCCTACATTAAAAAACCGATCGGGATAAGTATTTTTAAATCGCTCCAAACCTGCGGCAGAAGCCATATCGGATGTCAACGCAATAATTTCAGGATTCTCTTTAGCCAATTCTAATAATGACAATCCAAAAATCGATCCGCTTTGTCCCAGTTTTGAATAAACCCTTGCCTGTAATGAATTTAATTCTGCCATGTGTCTTTATTGTAGTTCAGATAAAGCTTGCTCATATTGAGTTGCATTCAACTTAGCATGATGCCACTCTTTCTTATTTTCGATAAAAGAAACTCCTTTACCTTTAACCGTATTAGCTATTATTGCATTGGGTTTCAATCTGTCCGGTGCATTGAATGCCTGATAAAGTTGCTCAACATCGTGTCCATTCACTTCTTGTACAGAAATACCAAAGGCTTCAAATTTAGAAACCAAAGGAGCTGAATCCATAATATCAGATGTAAAGCCATCACTTTGCAATTTATTATGATCAACAATTACCGTCAAATTGTGAAGTTTATAATGTGATGCAGACATCAGCGCTTCCCATACAATTCCTTCATCACATTCACCATCACCCATAATTACATAAACGCGGTTATTTCTCTTGTGCATCAATTGGGCAAGAGCGACTCCCACTCCAAAAGAAAGTCCCAATCCCAGACTTCCACCTGAAAATTCAATTCCTTTCTGAAGATTACGACTGGCATGTCCGTGCAAAAAGAAACCATTGGTTTCAAATTCTGCCAACTCTTCTACAGATAGAAAACCTGCATATTCCAATGCTGTATAATATGCCAAAACGCCATGTCCTTTACTTAAAATGAGCCTATCTCTCGAATCGTTCAACGAGTCCTTTATGTCAAATTTTAAGATCGAGCCATATAATGTGGCAAAAATCTCAATTGCAGACAATCCGCCCCCCAGATGAGCGCCGTAGTTACCAGCTTTATATGCCATTTCAATGGCTTTTATCCTCATCTTTCGAGATAGCTCTTCCAACTGTTCTTTTATTTCCATTAAAATTTACTTTAATCCACCATCTACCCGAAACACTTGTCCGGTTATATAAGAAGACAAATCCGATGCTAAGAATAAAGCGACTTTAGCAATATCGGAAACTTCTCCAGCCCGCTTCATATCTGTTTGTTGAATCGTTTCCCGTATAACTTCTTCCGTCATACTGCTCAACATATCCGTTTTCGTTATTCCGGGGGCAATTGCATTCGCCCGGATACCGGAGTCTCCCAATTCTGCGGCAATTGCTTTTGTCGCACAAATCAATGCCGCTTTACTTGCTCCATACACAGATCGACCGGAATTTCCATCAATACCGGCAGATGAAGAAATATTAACAATGCTGCCTTTTTTATTTTTCAGCATTAATTTTGCAATGTATTGTGTAAAAAGAAAAGGGGAAAAGAAATTCACATCAAATACTTCTTGCATTTTTTCCATAGTAGACATCTGAAAAAGAGAATTATAAGTAATTCCGGCATTGTTAACCAAAATATCAACAGGAATTTTTTCCGACATGATCCTTTTCACGGCAGATTTCATTTCTTCTCTATCTGTCATATCAAAAAAGAGCGGTAGTATATGAACTCCGTTTTCTTCTTCCAAAGTTTTACAATAATTCACAAATTCTATCGTCTGTGTTCTTACACATGCAAATACATTCGAGCCATTTTGTGCAAATAATTCCAACATACACTTTCCCATTCCGCGTGCACAGCCTGTGATTACGGAAGTTTTTCCGACTAATTGTTTATTTTCCATCATCTTATCCCTCCATCAATGCGAATCACCTGTCCGGTAACATAATCGGATAAATCGGAAGCTAAAAACAGTATTGCATTTCCAACTTCCTCCGGTAACCCCAATCGTTTAATATCCATATTCTTTATATGGCCTTCTATTACGTTAGCAGGCAAATCCTTAGTCATGTCCGTGGCAATAACACCCGGTGCAATAGCATTTACCCTGATACCATGGGGAGCCAACTCTACAGATAAAGTTCTCGTTGCCCCAATCAGAGCAGCTTTACTCGAGCTATAGGCAAATTGCCCGGCGCTACCGTCCAATGCTGAAATGGATGACACATTGATAACGCTTCCTTTTTTCCGGCGAAGCATTAATTTAGTAATATATTGAGTCAGATACATCTGAGAAAAGAAATTAACCTCAAAAACCAATCTCGCCTGATCCATGGAAACCATTTGGAATAATGCATCTTTTGTCATACCTGCCACATTAATCAAAGCATCAACAGGTAATTTATCAGAAGAAATTTCCTTTACAGCCGCTTTGATTTGCTCTGATTGTAAGAGATCAAAATAAATTGGTTTTATCCAAGTTCCATTTGATGCAGACAATTCTTTGCAGTATTGCTCAAATTCGCTGCTTGGAGCCAAGGCGCAAGCCCAAATATTTGCTCCGTTTTGAGCGCAGACTTCAAGAGTCGCTTTTCCAATACCCTGCAAGCAACCCGTAATAACAATGTTTTTACCTTTTAAAAGCATCTCTTTTAATCTTTAAGGATATAAATATCTTTGTATATACTACAATGTAATTAGAAATCAACATCATATTTCTTCAATATTTCTTTTCCTTTTTCATAGGAAGACATATCAATTATGTCGTCAGTTTCCATCATGATGTCAAATGCATCCTCTAATGCTGCAATCATTGCCATGTGACCGACAGAATCCCATAAAGGAACGCTTTGATAAGTCAAACCTTGTAACTTCGTATCATCTACCTCAAATGTCTTTTTAAAAATCTGATTGTATTGTTCTAAATTACTCATATTATTATTTTTTAAATCTCTATTAAATCACAACACACTATTTTATCTGTCTCAAAAAATGCGCTTCCCCATGCCAATCCGGCGCCAAATGCACAGCACATTATAGACAGTTTTCGTTCTTCCAATTCTTTCTTTAACTCAGTAACCATCAGGAGCGGAATCGAAGCCGGTCCTGTGTTTCCAAAGTCTTTCAAATTAGAGGGAACCTTGGAGGCATCTATTTTTAATTTCTTTTTGATTCTTTCATTGATGAATTTATTTGCTTGATGCAGCAAAAAATAATCAATATCATCAACGAATTTACCTGTATAATTAAGTAACTTAATTAACGATTCCGGAGCCTTGGATATTGCAAACATCATCACATCCATGCCTTGCATAATTGTGTTGAGTCCTGTTCTTTTCACTCCCGGTTCAAACGTTTTCATGGAAAGAGAATCCGGTGTAAAATAATTCCTGTATCCTCCCTCTTTTATTATAATAGCTTCCGCTCCTCTACCATCCGTTTCAACATGGAAAAAAGATTTCTCCGCAGCAGGATCAAATTCCAAAGCTGTAGCCGTACCGGCATCACTAAAAAGCGGTACATACGTTTTATCTTCTTTTGAACCTAATGCACTATTCATATCGCCAACCAATAAAAGTCCCTTTTTCATCTCTCCTCCCATCAATAACTTTGAAAGGATAGATAATCCATATATAAATCCGGGGCAACCGAAAGGCAAATCAAAAACCATACAAGAAGTAGGTAACCCTAATCTATCCTGTAAAATTGCCGAAGTATGTGGTACAATATAATCCCTGGCTAAACCGGTAAAAATAAGCACATCAATTCCCGATCGGGACCAGTTCAATTCTGCTATCAGTTTCTCTGCTGCATGAAAACACAAATCAGAGGTACAAGTTGAGTTGTCGACAACACGATGTCGTTCCACTCCTGTCGATTCAATAACTTTCTCGGCTTCCCCTTCTCTAAAAAAAGAAATATCTATATTTTCCGTTATTTGTGAGGGAACACATGCCGCAACACCTTTTATAGAAACATTATTTGTTGTAAAAAATGCCATAACTCTAAATAAGAGAAATTCCACCATCAATTATAATTTCACTTCCCGTCATCCATTTTGTAGCATCAGACAAAAGATAAATTGCCGTAAATGCCACATCGTTAGGTTCGCCATAACCAAAAGGATATTTGGCTTCATCTTTCTTCCAATCTTCAGATGACACAGCAATATCAGCATCCATTAATTCTGTTTTTACCATTGAAGGCAATATGGCATTTGACCTTATTTTTTGTGCCGATAATTCAAGCGCCAGACCCTTCATAATGGATATTAAACCATTTTTTGTTGCGCTATACAAACTTAATCCGTACGACAGCTTATATGCAGCAGTTGATGCAATAAATACCAACGAAGCGCCATTATTTACTTTCTTTTTTTTAAGCAATGTTCGTATAAGAGAAACTTGTGATAATAAATTAATATCCAAAACTCTCAGGAATTTTTCTTTTGTAGCAAATTTTATTAGAGTTCTGTCCTGAACTCCGGCACAGAATACAACCCCGTCAACATTGGAAATAGATGTTGTAATTTCTACTATAAATTCTTCGCTTGTGAGATCACCTGCTATAGCTACATTGGATTTTGTTTGGTCTAATTGTAAAAAAGTTCCATTCAATCGGTCTGCATTTCTGCCTGTAACAATAACAGTTGCTCCCATTTTTGAACATTTGATAGCTGTTGCTCGCCCAATACCCGAAGACGCACCTGTTATCAAAACAGTTTTGTTTTCTATTGAAAAAGGATTATGCATAATCAATTACTAAATTATATTTCAATAAGTTCGGAACAAACAATTTTATCTGTCTCAAAAAAGACACTTCCCCATGAAAGCCCAACGCCAAAACCGCAACCGATATGACGAAGTTTTTCAGTTCTTAGTTTTCCGCCCAATTCCGTAACCATTGTAAGCGGAATTGAGGCGCTCGAAGTGTTCCCGAAATTTTTGAGCGAATAAGGCACTTTCTCTTTTTCAAGTTTCAGTTTTTTCCTGATTTGTTCATTCATAAACATATTTGCTTGATGAAAAGTAAAAAAATCAATCGTTTCTTTGTCAATTTCAAATTTTTCAAGTAACTTATTTACACTTTCGGGGGCACGTTTGATACCAAATGCAAATACGTCCATTCCTTCTAAAATCAATTCCAAATTATTTGACTCAATGCCTTCACCTCTTGTAATTTTTTCAAAGGAAGAGCTATTTACAGGATTGCGATAACCGCTATCATTGATAATAATTGCCTGATAACCACTGCCATCAGTATTCATATTAAACAATGTCGGCTGTGCATTCTCTGAAAATTCCAAAGCCGTTGCTGCACCTGCATCACCAAAAAGCGGGTAAGCGCTTTTATCAGTCAACGAAACTGTTTTTGAAGGGGTATCACCACACAAAAGTAATGCTTTAGCATTTTGTTTTTCACTCCCAACGAATTGATTGAGAAGCGAAGCAATTACACTCAAACCATACACCCACCCGCTGCAACCGAGAGAAATATCAAGAGCATAACAATCTTTACTTAAACCCAACCGGTCCTGAATAATACAGGAGGTTGCCGGCAGTTGATAATCCGGTGATTGAGTAACAAACACCAAAAAATATATTTCATCTTTGTGCCAACCCAAATCGGAAATCAATCTTTCGGCAGCTTCAACACACAAATCGGAAGTACAGATTTCTTTTGGACCTATTCGTCTTCGTTCAACTCCCGTAGTAGCAACAAAATTTTTATAACTTTCGCTGTCGAACATTACAAAATCTACGTTCTCTTCGATTTGCTTTGGAACACACACCGAAAATCCGCTGATTTTTACATTATTTACTTGTAGAAATGCCATTATTTTTTCGATTTTACGACTTCGTACAAATCTTCAATTGTTTGTGATTTACGAATATCATCGCCTTTGAGAGCCACGTCATATTCTTCATCAACCATTGCCAAAATGGACAAAGCCATTAAAGAAGACCATTCTCTCAATTCTTTAAATACTGTATTCGCCTGAAATACATTTGCTTCTGTTTCATCAAACTGTGCGGCAAAATTTTCGATAAAGTTTTTCAATTCCATGTTATGTAAGTTTAAAAATTAAATAAATAATCTGCTAATATAAGCACGTTTTTTTAAATACTTTTCTTTTTCCAAATAATAAAGTTGATTTTCTATATTTTCTTGATTGGGTTGCAATTCAAATCCCAACATTTTGTTATATTGAATTGCCCGTTTATTATCACTAAGTATGTGAGCTTTTACTCTTTCTAAATTTAATGTTTCAAAATCAAAATCAAGGCCGCAAAGGCTTACTCTGAAAGAAACATCACTATTCAAATATGTATCATCATAAATAAAAATTCCTCCTTCTCCTATTTTTTGTTCCCAATCAATGTCTTTTAAATTTGACAAACCAATTTCTTTTCCCTCATATTCAATAATGAAAAAATAATTATTATCATTATCAATTGTTTTAAACCATTTTTCCTGCATTTCGGGCGTAATATAATCCCGAAATTCCATATACTTGGCAATTTTGGGATCGTTTCGCCAATTCCTGACCAATTCAATTTTATCGTGAGTTAAGCGATTTAAAACTACTCCGTATTTTTTTAATATCATCAATAAAATATGTTCAAATATTTAATAGAAAATCAGACAAACTAATTTCAAAATTCTTATTCGTTATGATGCTAAAATTTTTCACTTTTATCCTTTTACAATTAAATGCAAAGGTAGTTACATTTATTTTGACATGAAAATATCAAAGATTATTTAACATATATACATATATATATAGGAAATTTTTAAAATTTACATCCTTTGAAATTTTAGGATCTAAAATATTTATTTTACCTTTGTATAAATTTTAAAATTGTAATCATTGTAATCATAGTGGATCCTTTAGTTTCTATAATAATACCTACTTACAACAGAGCAAAGCTTATTGTAAATACATTGGACAGCATTTTGACTCAATCATACAATAACTTTGAAGTGATTGTTGTAGATGATGGATCGACCGATAATACCGAATCCGTTTTAAATGACTACAAACAAAAGTTTCTTCAAAAATCCATTAATTTTTACTCTATTAAACAAGATAATGCCGGCGCTCCGGCTGGAAGAAACAGAGGCTTTCAAAATTCTCATGGTGAATATGTAGTCTTTTTCGATTCAGATGATGTGATGTTGCCTAATAGGATTGAAGAACAGGTTAAATGTTTACAAAAAGAACAAAGCGATTGCTGCGCTTGTGGATTTTATCTTAATGATACTGTCTATTTGCCGCATATTAATAAAAAAGGAGCTTTTGATAGTTTCGTTAAAGGAATCTTATTAGGCAGCACGCAAATCTGGATGTATAAAACTGAACTTATACAAAAGCTAAATGGATATGACGAACGATTCGTATGTTTTCAAGATAATGATTTGACATTTAGAGTCATAAAAGAAAATCCGAAAATATCTTTGTTACCTTTGCCTTTAGCCGTTTTTATTGAATATGCAGATGCCAATAGCATTATGGGTAAGTGGCAAACAGAAGAAGGAATTGCTTCTATTGTTTTGTTTTACAATAATGTATGGGATACTGTAATTTCAAGAAAAGAATTTTTGCTTTATCATTATGCGATTAAACGTTTTTACTATTATACGGTAAATAAGACTTTAAAATTGAAGTCATATATGGATATGTTCAGTGTTTCAACCAAATACATTAGTGAAAACAAAAGCTTATCAATAGTAGTAAAAGGTCGTTTAATTTGCATATCTGCTTTTAATATATTAGTTAGATATTTTTTAAACATTCTGTTTCTTTTAAAACAAACATGATTAAAATTTTATAACTTGTATCAAAAATAAAGAGGCGATGAACAATTCTATAACCGAGCTGGCAAATAAAGTCAAATCAATTCTGAACGTCGAATCGAATCTGGATGACCGTAAATTTTTGGAAACAATCGTGAGAGATTATAATTATTATGCGGCTTTGGAAGTATAATCACTCTCTTACAAACCTCGCCAAAGAAGCTTCTCTCTGATTCAAACTCAAGGTATCGCTTTGCAGAGTATAGTTATCAACCGTTTGAAACAACTTATTCATAATATCTTCCACAGTCATATCAATACACATTTTCCGGGTTGAGGCTACACCGGAAAAATGCAGGGCTTTGCCGGAATCAATTTTATAGGTTCCTGAAAAATTATTGCATCCGCTGTTCCCATTTACGATATTATCATTACTCTGAAACATGATGAAAGCCTCTACTGCCGGTTGGGATTTCAATACCGAAAGCGAAACGCCGTTAAGTTCAAAGAGCTTCCACTTCTTATCAACCAAAATTTTATAATTATCGTTAGAGTTCATTATAATATTGTTTATTTCGGATACTGTTATACTTTTTGATTTGCAAGCGCTCATTCCGAAAACGAAAACACAAATTCCAATGGTTAAAATACAATTTTTCATAAGATTCTTAATTTCAATCATTAGTTTAAACCCGCTTTTTGTCGTAATATTGTACGCACCAAGTTTTTCTTCGCGTAAATTTTCATCATATCTTTTCTATTCAATTGCACTCACTGATTTTGACTTTTTTGATTAATTCTTTTTTTTTCACTACTTTTGCCGTCTCATTTGAACGAACTCAACAGTATCTTTAATAATGAATAAAATTATAAAAAAAGAGTTTCTCTCCGAAAACGTAGTCAAGTTGGAAGTGGAAGCTCCTCTTATCGCAAAATCCCGGAGAGCGGGACATTTTGTTATCGTAAAAGTCGGTAAATACGGCGAACGGATTCCTTTGACTATTGCGGCATCAGACGTTGCCAACGGTACCATTACTTTGGTGATTCAAAAAATCGGGAAATCTTCAACGAAAATTTGCGAATTGAACGAAGGAGAATTTATCACCGATTTGGTTGGTCCTTTGGGTAAAGCCACGCATATAGAAAAAGTCGGGACGGTTGTTTGCGCCTGCGGAGGGGTAGGGACGGCTCCTATGCTTCCGATTGTCGAAGCGATGAAAAAAGCGGGAAATAAAGTGATTACCGTTTTGGCAGCCCGCACGAAAGAATTGATTATCCTCGAAAAAGAAATGCG
>Ga0209629_10000152_pt1 | contig 33271 bp, 23 predicted proteins | sample TergutCu122P5_FD_187286 | JGI IMG/M metagenome (GOLD analysis project Ga0209629, IMG submission 187286) | Cubitermes ugandensis P5 segment gut microbial communities from Kakamega Forest, Kenya - Cu122 P5 (SPAdes) (version 2) | ecosystem: Host-associated > Arthropoda: Insects > Digestive system...
AGAATGAACAAATTGAATTAAATAAAATTCTAAAAACTTTAAAGGAAAGTACTGTTCCGGGATTAGTTATGGAATATGACAAGATGGGTAATGTTATTGGAATAAATACGACAAAATTGATTGAATACATTAATACTCAAAAAATTTTATTAAAATATGAAAAAAAAGATGCAATTGCAGAGGCAACAAAAAATCTTGAAAAATATAAGAAAAAATGGGAAAAAATCACTCCTAAGGTAATTGAAGCAAAACGATATAAAGATGCCTTTTTTAATGAAATGAATCAAATGGCAAAAATGGGTACATTTAGACCCTCAGGAATGACCCAAAAACAATATGATGAACAAAACAGAATTGCCATAGAAAACGCTAAAAAGCAGTATGAAATAGAAGAAAAAAATTATATTAAATTGTCGTCCTTGCAAACTCAATATAATGAAACTTATCAAGGCGCATTATTGGAAAAAAACAAATTAGATGGCACTGATTTAGAAACTCAGTTAATGAATCAAGAGGCACGAATTAAAGCAAAAAATGATTATAATAAAATGACAAAAAAGCAATTAGCAGACCAACTTAAAACATTACAGGAACATAATGACGATATGCTTTCAGTTGCTCAAGAAGTTTATAACTCAAAATTTGGCGGCGGCGAGGGTGGCAGTGGCGGCAGCGGCGAAGATAAGGCGTTTAACGATGCAAAAAAACGACTTGAAGATAAACAAAAACTTGAAAATGCGGCATTAGAACAAAGTTTTACCACTCAAGAACAATATAACAAGGACTTGCGTGCAAATCAGAAAAAACACTTGGACGAAATGCTCGAACTTTATAAAAAATACGGCAAAAATACGGGCGAAATTCAAGAACAGATTACAAAATTTAACATCGAACAGCGAAAAATTGACTACGAAAATGAACTCAAAACCATTACCGATAGCGAAGAGCAGCAGATTACGGCTTTAATGCGCAAATTTGCCGACCGCAAAATTACGCAGGAAAATTTTGAAAAAGAGAGTCAGAAAATTTTAGATGAAAGTTTGAAAAATAAAATTGAACTTGCAAAAAAATACGGACTCGACATTTCTGCACTCGAAAAACAGCAACTTCAAAACAGCATAAAAGCCAATCAAGATGCCGACAAAGCAATTCTAAAAGCCATTACCGATACAAACGAAGCTGTAACTCGCGCTCGTGATGCATTCGCTCAAGCCGCGCTTTTGCGTGCATCGCAAGAGGCAAAATCGGCACAGGATTTTGAAAATAAAAAGAAAAAAATAGAGGAAGAGGGACTTCTCGCTCGCATTGTACAGCAGCAGCATTATGTTGAAATGCTCAAAAAAGTTGCAAATCCGAACGAAGAGCAGAAAAAACTGCTCGCCGAATCTAATGTTCAACTTCTGGCACTGCAAACGCAGGCAAATGAACAAAAACTGACAAAAGAGCGCGAATATCAGGAAAAAATAAAACAAATCCGCGAACAATATGGTCTGGTCTCGTTTTCTGAACAATTTACTAACGAAATGAACTTGCTCGAACAGCAGCACGAGCAAAAATTGATTTCCGAAGAGGATTATGAAAAAGCAAAACTTCAACTTCGATTAAAATATGCGCAGCAATATACTCAATCAGCACAGCAATTTATTTCAACAGCCGCAAATGCAGCGCAGGCAATCGAAGAGGCGCAAACGGCAAAAGTCGGTGCGGAATATGAAAAACGGCACGCAGCACTTACCGAACAATATAATCAGGGTTTGATTTCTCAGGAAGATTATAACGCACAAAAAGAGCAACTTGACTACGAGCAAAAATCAAAAGAACTCGAAATTCAGAAAAAATATGCCGATGTCAATTTTGCGATGCAGGTGGCTCAAATCATTGCTACAACCGCACAGGGAATAATTACTGCGTGGGCAACTTCGATGCAACTTGGACCCATAGCGGGTCCTATTGCAGCGGCGGCTCTCACTGCTTTGCTCGGAATTACTTCTATTGCCCAGATTGCCAAAGCAAAAGCCGAGCGCGACCGCGTAAAAGCAATGACACTTGAAGCACCCGGCGGCGGTGCCACCCCACAGCCGACAGGACAGGTTGTTCTCAAAGAGGGCTTTGCCGAAGGCGGTTACACGGGCGCAGGCGACAAATATCAGACAAAAGGATATTTTCCAAATGGCGCACCTTACCACGCTGACGAATATGTTATTCCAAAAGAAGAAATGCACAATCCCGCACTCGTTCCGATGGTGCGCGCCATCGATGCCGTGCGCCGCCAGCGAACATCGCAAAATCCACTTCCAAGTAATTATGGCGGCGGTTTTTCCGAAGGTGGATTTGTAGGCGCAAACTCACAAAACGGACTTCCTGATGAATATTTTCTGAAAATGGCAGCAATATTTAATGCCGCTTTGGACAGAAAATTGCGTGCAGAAGTTAATATTTTCGAGTTCCGTGATGCCGAAAATACTTTAAAATCAACGCAATTCAGTAAGCGATAAGTTCTTTAAGTTCATAAAGTTAAAAGTTGAAAGTTTATAAAGTAGTGGCGAATTGCATTCGCCAAATTAAAAGTTAAAAATAATCGTAAATCGTAATTCGTAAATTAAAATGATTGAATTAATTAAACGCGAAAACGGCAAAAGTTTTGATTTGCCAAAAGATATAAAAATAAGCATTGAGCGCAATAATGCGATGTTCGCCGAGACGGGAAGTTTTTCGCTGCCGTTCAAAGTTCCCTGTACGGCAAATAATTTACAAATTTTGAATTTTCCGCACGAAATTGCTCAAAAAGATTATGATGCGCCTGCTTTTGAAGTGCTGTTAAATATCAGTTCTTTTCAGTTTGTAGGAAAATTTAAAGTTTTGTCCGTTGCAGAAAACGAAATCCAGGCGACAATTCTTTTTGATAATTCCGATTTATATGCTAAAATCGGCGACACTATGTTGCCCGACCTTTTCAAAGATGAAATTTTTGATTATGCGCCGCAAACTACCGACCGCAATGTAAAAATCGCCGCACTTTTAGATGCGATGACCTATACGATGCTTGCACCGCTAACTGATTATTACATACAATATCCATTTTGTTGTTTCCCTGTTGCAACAGAAAATGGAGATAAATTACCAATTATTTTAAATGAACAGGATTCTTCAAAAGTTGAATATGGTGATGGAGCATATTTTGGGAATTATCATCCTTTAACTGCAAAAACGGCTTATGTTTTTAACGATGGTACAAATAACATAGATATTCCTATTGGTTATAATGCGACACCATTACTTCGTGTAAATTATGTTTTACATAAAATTTTTGAACTATTTGGTTACGAATTAATTTCTGATTTAAATAATTTTATTTGCATTTTAAATAATACTTGCGATTCTCTAATGGCTGGTAAAATTTATGCATCTCATTTATTGCCAGATATCAAGGTTAGCGAATTTTTGCAGACAATCCGAACAATGTTTGGATGTGAATTTGTCCTACAAAATGATTTTAAGAAAATAAAAATTATTTATTATAAAAATATTTTTAATAATAAAAAAAATAGAAATTTTACTAAACTTTTAAGAACCAAACCAATAATTCAATATCAAGAAAAACAGACCCTAAATTTAACAGTTGACAAACCTGAATTGGCTGATTTAACAAAAAAACAATATACAAGTACTTCTAAACCCAATTTAGCCGTTTTTAACACAGTACAAGATGCGGTTAAACAAACAGCACCTTTATTTTATTACAGCATAAAAGATTATAATTATTTGCGCCAATTTGCGCCAATGCTTTTTTTTAACCAATCAATAGCAAATTTTACTCATTTGACTTTAGATGAAAATGGGTACATTAAAACACTAAACGGTGTTAATAGAATTATGGGATATTTCGATTCGGACGCAAATTTAACAGGAAAAGAACTTCCAACAAAAAGAAAATTTGCATCGTATTATATCCATTCTGATTTTTTATTTTATTCATTACTTCCAAAAGCACGCAATAAAACAACTTTTACAGAAATTGAAAAAAAAGTTAATGAAAACAAAGCAAATCTTGATTTATATTTTGTTAATGCACTCGGAAGAGGATTACGGTTGGGTGCAAATTTAGGATTTATTCCAGAAATTCTCAACGACAGATTTTTTCGTAGCAGTGATTATATATATAATGAATTAGGAGAGAAAACTTCGGGGTTTGGTACAAATTTAGTTTGGGAGGGTCCTCGTGGTCTATTTGAAAACTATTTAAAAGAATACGATACGGCATTGCAAAAAGGTATGCATTTAATTACTTGTAAGTTAAATCTGAATGATAACGAAATTGTAAATTATGATTTTTACACGCCAGTGGTAATCAACGGCGTGCGATGTATTCCATCTAAAATTCAATACGAAATAACTGCCGAAAGAATTTCTGTTGTTAATGCCGAATTTTTAATGATTTAAAAATCTGAAATTCTTCTGCCAGTCAATTCAATAATATCTGCACTATACCCACCAAAATTAAAAAATAAATCGTAATAATGTGGCATTTTATCAAGTTTTAAAGTATTATCATTAAAAATAATTTCAACAGAAACAAATTTAGTTCTATCATTTGCGGAATATTGAATCACTTTTAAACTATCATAATACTGAGGAATCCACGTTCCCTGACCAATAATTTCTAATTTTTTACTCAATAAATAAATTAAATTATCCTCATAAATTTTGATAGTGTCTGTAAAACTTTTTTTAACTGGCTGTACAGCACTATAGTAATCAACTTTATAATTGATTTCCCAAATAGAGCCAAAAAATTCGGTGTTTGCTTGTTTTTGTGGTTTTTGTGGCTCTTCGTTTTTACAACCAATTAAAATCGCAACAATCGTTAATGTTGTGCAAATTATTTTTTTATACATATTCTTATAAATTTTTGCAAAGATAATAATATTTTTTCATTTAAATATTTTCTCAATAACTTGCTGATTCACAATATCAACTAATTTAAAATCTTTTTCCACATAATATTCCGTAACTCGATGCGCCGATGCGTGATTCAAACAGAAAGCAACCTCTTCCATCGTTCGTCCGCATTCATTTCGCGCAACTGTCGCCCACGTATGCCGCAGCCAATAAGCCGTAATTCTCTGCACTTCAGCACGTTCACAAAGCGTTTTTAAACCGAATTTTATTGCCTGTGCAAAATTATCTGCCGTAGAATACCGCTCACAGAATGAAAATAATTTTTTTTCCCCTTTATATTTTTCTAAAAATGGCATAATTTGTTCAGGCACAGTGATTTCAAAATACGCTTTATCCTTTCGCATTTTCATTTCTTTTGAACGATGATAACAAAATTTCCCTTTTTTAAAATCCTGTTTATCAAGATTATACAAATCAATCGTATTTATACCTGCAAGCGATAAAATTAAAATTGAAACATCGTGCGCAAGTATTTCGCGTTCACCAAGCGGCTCAACAGCCAGAATTTTTTTTACAGTAGTAATATCGGCAAAACGTTTTCGCGGTGCATCAATTTTCGGCAACTCAACCGCTCTAAATGGCTGATTTGTAATGCGAATAATGTCTTTATCATAATCGTTAAATTCTTTGCAGCCATCTTCAAAAACTTTTTTTATTGCCGCAGGATAATTACGTTTTGCTCTTGCGGTATTTTCAAGCGTTTTTATCCATTTGCGCATTTCTATTGCAGTAATATCTAAAAAAAGTAAATTTTCCCTTCCAAAAAATTTATGCAAAGAATTTAAAGCCGACATATAACCAGAAGCGGATTTATCCCGATTATCTTTCCACATCTGATTTATTATTTTTATAGCAAAATCCGAAAATGAAATGCCATCGCGCTCGACGGTCAGAAGTTTTTTTATTTCTGCAGCCGACATTGCTTCTGAATTTACCGCATTTAACTTAAAATAATAATCACGAATGCGCACCGCACACTGTGATAATATAAAAGCATCGGTAATTTCCTTTTTTTTATTAATGCCCGATTTGTGAACAGTAAATTCTGTGCGAATGTAGTCAGATTTTGAGTTCTGAGTAATCCGAATATAAACTGGATTATATTCGTTTGCTTTTCTTGTAACTACTTTTAATGTTGCCATAATAGTTTTATAAGTGTAATTTATTTGTAATTTTTTTCGTTATTATTCGAGATTATTTGTTCCGAACAATGCTTTTTTCAAAAAACAACACTTTCAAAAATCGCCCTCAAAACTCGTGTACATCACTTTTAAACCGCTCTTTCCTTTGTGGAGCATAAGAGATTCGAACTCTCGACCTTTTGATTGCGAACCAAACGTTCTACCAACTGAACTAATGCCCCGAAAATTTTCAGTGCGCAAAATTACTGTTTTTTTTATATTTTTGCAAAAAAATCTAAAAAAATGGAAGAAATTCTGCAACAACGTAATATTGCGCCCACGGCTATTCGGCTGCTTGTTTTGAGGTCGATGTTTGAATTTAAACACGCTTTTACTTTGGGAAATTTGGAAGAAAAACTTGACACCGTTGATAAATCAACACTTTCGCGAACGATAAATCTCTTTCACGCTAAACATTTGATACACAGCATTGACGACGGTTCGGGTGCGATAAAATATTCCGTTTGCAGCGATAAATGCAACTGCGAAATTGCCGATTTGCATCCGCATTTTTTTTGCAATAAATGCCAAGAAACAACCTGTCTGACAAATATTCACATTCCAAAGGTAGAACTTCCCGAAAATTACCAACTTTCGAGTATAAATTTTGTGTTAAAAGGTGTTTGTGGAAAATGTAATTTTTTTTAAAATAATTCAATTGATTTTTTTCAAATAGAAATCAATTTTTTCAAAAATGCTATTCAAATTTGAATTTTCATCTCTTTTTTCTTGCAAATTGACATCTATAACAAGATTGTAAAGCGGAAATTCGAGTTCCTTCAAACCGATTTTGCAGGTGGCGTTGGCAGTGGCAACGATGTACATTGTTGGTAATGAGGGCGTTGTCAAAAGGTCGATAAGCAGGTCAAAATCTTGCGAGGCAATATCGTTGAGAATGTGCGCTTTAGGGCGACCGAAAAAATTTGTATCGCGTCTGCTAAAAACACTTTTATTCCAAAATTTTTGCGAAATTTCTTTAGGAAAATAAACTTTATCGGTATAAATCAGCGTTTTAATATTCTTACCTGCCTCTTCGTATCGGCTCACAATTTTATTGAGTTCATTATTGTCCAAACACGAAGTATCGGCAAGTAACAAAATTTTTTTTACTTTGTCAAAATTTATAAAATTACTGCTTCCTTTGTGCTGTTTTTTGTTAAAATATTTTAAAAATAAAAAATTACTTACGTTCATACCAAATTCCTTCTTAAAAAGATTTTTGCAAAAGTATAAAAAAATAGGCAAAATACAAATTTTCAAATTAAAATACTTATTTTTGTGCAAAATTTTTTTTATGTTTTCGATAATTATTCCTTTATATAATAAAGAAAAATATATTGAAAAAGCGTTGCAATCGATTGTAAATCAAACTTTTAAAGAGTTTGAAATCATTGTCGTTGACGACGGTTCGACCGACCGTTCGCTCGCGCTTGCAAAGCAGTTTCAAACAGAAAACCTGAATTTAAAAATTATCGAACAGAAAAACAGCGGCGTTTCTGTTGCGCGAAACAATGCTGCAAAAGCCGCAAAATATGATTTTCTTGCATTCCTTGACGCTGACGACTGGTGGGCGGACGATTATTTGGAAAAAATGAAGCGTTTGATTGACGATTTTCCCGAAAGTGCGCTGTTTGCAAGTGCGTATTTTAAAGTAAAAAACGGCAAACAAATTCCTGCGAAAATTGGTGTAAATCAGGAATTTACACGTGGATATTTTGATTATTTGCAGGCGTACATTTCCTCGCCGTATATGCCTGTTTGGACGGGTGCGGCGATTGTGAAAAAGTCGGTTTTTGAGCAAATGAACGGTTTTAATCCGTCTTTGAAATTGGGCGAGGATTTCGATTTGTGGGTAAAAATTGCTCTAAAATATAAAGTTGTGCTTGAAAATCAGCCACTTGCGTTTTATAATCAGGATGTTGAGCAGGCGGCGCGGGCTGTCGGGCGGAAAATTCATAAACCCGAAAATCATTTTCTTTTTGCTTTGCCCGATTTGTATGAGCAGGAAAAAAACAATCCGACATTAAAGCAAGTGCTTGATAATCTGCGAGTTTATGGACTTTTCCCATATTTTTTAAATAAAAAAACTCGTTTGGCAACTTTAAATGAATTAAAAAAAGTTAATTGGGATAATCAACCAAAATCAGAATTTAGCAAATATTATAAAATTCCAGTATTTTTATCAAAAACTAAAATACTAATATTCAGTATTTTATCGGATATTAAAAGTAAAATTTTATAGAAACCAAAAAAATGCAAAACGAGCAATTTAAAATAAAATCGGCTTTTGAAGTGCCTGAAAATGAGCTAATTGAATTTTATTCGCAGGCATTTGAAAATCGAATGAAATTTTTGCCGGCAATTTGGCGATGGCTAAATCGCACCGATTTTCACAAAAATCAAACGCCTTTGGTTATCGAAAATGAGGGAAAAGTGATTGCTCACGCAGGTATGATACCGTTTTTTATCAACTTGGAAAACAAAAAACACACTGCGGCGTGGTTTATCGATTTTAAAATTTTGGAAAATTGGCAGCGGCAGGGACTTGGCAGCATTTTGACGGAAAAATGGATGGAATTTTCGGATTGCTGCGTTACTTTTTGCAATGAAAAATCAATCGGTGTTTTCAAAAAAATCGGCTGGAAAGAATGTTTTAATACTTTTTTGCATTTTAATTTCATTCACATTTTTTCACATCCTGCATTTGTCCGCAAATTGCCAAAATTTTTATGTAAAATATTGAATATCATCGTTTTTCCTATCATTTTTATTTTTTATAAAACAAAAAGTTATTCTGAAAATCAATATACGCTCGAAAAATTAACCGACACAAATTTTACTAAATTTTATAAAATTTATAAAGAAAATAATCAAAATGTTAATAATTTTACAAGTCCGATACGAGACGAAGATTTTGTAAACTGGCGAATTTTGCGATCGCCAAACCGAGAAAAATATTTTATTTATTCACACAAAAATTTTCAGGCGATTATTCTAATCAACAACAATCACGGAAAATATATTGATATTTTGTGGGTAAGCGACAATCGTAATTCTTTGGAAATCAGTAAAATGATAGCAACTTTGGGTTTGTTCGGATTGAAAAGGGGAATTGCATATATTCGTTTTTACACTGCCGACAAAACGGTTTCAGATTTTGTAAAACGCAAAACATTGTCGAAAATTAAACATATTCGTTTTGCATTTTTTTCAAAAAATAAAGAAATTTTTGATAAAATGCAAAAAAACAGTTTCGACTTTGAACTTTTAGACAGCGATTTTGAACACATAAGATAAACGAAAAAAAATAAAAATGAAACGAAATATTATTGTAAATCTGCATGTTGTGGAAAATCATCAATGGTTCGAAAGTGTGATTTTGTACCTGAAATCTGCGTACAAAATTGTGCCTTTGAGTGCATTTGACGATGAAAAAATGTACCGAAAACGCAACAGTTTGTGCGGCATAACTTTTGACGATGGCGATTTGACTTTTTACAACGTTGCTTTTCATGTTTTGCAAAAGCACAATGTGCCTGCGGCAATTTTTGTGTCGCCGCAAAGTATTGTAAATCACGAAAATTTTTGGTTTCAGGAAATTGCTGATTATGACACAGTTACGATGGCAAAAATCATCGCTGAAGAAACAGAAATCCCTTTTGAAACGGCAAAAACTTATGGTCTGCACGCGGTTTTAAAATGTTTTCCGATTGAAAAAATACTTAATTTTATCAAAATTTATCAAAAACAAACAAATACGCCGCCGAAAGAATTTCGCAATATGGATTTGGGAAAAATTCGTCAAATGCAGCAATCGGGCTTAATAGCCATTGGTGCGCACACGCTCACGCATCCGATTTTGGCAAACGAAACAGACGAAAACTGCGAAAAAGAAATTGTACAGTCAATCAACGATTTAGCGCAAATTTTAAATCAGGAAATTAAATATTTTGCATATCCGAACGGAACTTTTCATCTTGATTTTGGCAGGCGAGAAATGGAAATTTTAAGGAAAAATAACATAAAAATCGCACTTACAACCGAGCTAGACTTTGTGAGCAAAAAATCTGATAAAATGGCGTTTCCACGCAAAGGGATAACTTTGGGAAGTGTTCGTTTTATAAAGATGAAGATATTTTTGGGCAGAAAATGGAATTATTTTAAAAATTTTGGTAAAATTTCCGAGCAACAAAAACGTAAAATTATTAAAAACATTCTAAAGAAATGAAAATTGCATATATGTTTGGCGCGCTTCGTCGCGGCGGTACCGAAACGCTGATGCTTGATTTGTTCAGAAATGGGCAAACTGCTGATTTTCAGTTTATTGGAATACATCGCAAAGGTGGCGAGTATGAGCAGGATTTTTATTCTTCGGGGCAAAAACTTTTTCGCCTCACACCGCGTTTTCCATTGGATATTTTTTATCTTTTAAAATTACGTAAATTATTCAAAACCAATAAAATAGACATTATTCATTCTCAAGTTTTAATAGACACCTTTTACGCAAAAATCGCAACTTTGGGTACTCAAATCAAGGTTTTGCAAACTGTACACGGCTTTGATTTTGGAATGAAAGGATTTTCTGAAAAAATTTTTGCAAAAAGTTTGAAAATAACTGTCGCAAATATTTTTGTAAGCAATTATCAAAAAAATTATTATATAAAAAAATACGGCTTATCGCCTGAAAATCAATATGTTGTGTATAACTGCATAAGTTTTGACAAAATTGATAATCAAAAAGAAATTGTACCTTTGCTGCCCGAAAAAAGCGAATTGTTGATTGGTTCGGTTGGAAATTTTGTTTATACGCGCACGCAAATTGTGATTTGTCGTTTTTTGAAGTTGCTTTCCGATGCCGGTTACGATTTTCGGTTTGTATTTGCGGGCTTACGCATTGATTCACAGGCACATCTGTACGACGATTGCGTGAATTTTTGCCGAACGAACGGACTTTTGGACACAAAAGTTTTCTTTCTCGGCGGGCGCAATGATATTGCAAACGTGCTGCGGCAGTTAGACGCTTTTGTTTATTCATCGGCGCACGACACATTCGGAATTGCGGTTGCAGAAGCGATGGTGGCAGGTGTACCGATTTTTGTCAATGATTGGGGCGTTATGAGCGAACTGACTGCAAACGGCGAATTTGGAACTGTTTATCTGTCGGGTAATCCGCAGGATTTGTTTGAAAAATTTACTGATTTTATTAAAAATAGAGAAATTTATAAACAAAAAGCCCAAAATGCTAACAATTTTGTACGAGAAAATTTCAGTGTAGAAAGAATTTTTAAAAATTTAAGTATGATATATAAAAATATTATTTGATAAAAAATGTTAAATTATTTCCCTCAATTTTTTACAAAGCGAGCAATTATTTTTTATTTCGTTTCGATTATCGCCTGTCTGATTGTTTTTATGAGTCATCCGATGACTTGGTACTTCTATGTTATTGGTGCCATTGCGGTAATAATGTTTTTTGTCGCCGGTCATCAGTTGCCTTTGCGATGGGCAAAATTTTCGCCTAAAACATTCACTACTAATATTTTCGTTATCAGTTTGATAATCAGAGTTGTATGGGTTGTATTTTCATATTACTTTTTTTCGGCATTGAACGGCAATCCTTTTGAATTTGATGTTGCCGATTCGGGAAATTACGACTGGCACGCTTATCAGTTGTATGAGCAGGGGTGGGGTGCATACGAAAAGATTTTTTCCGATTTTGGATTTTCAGACCGCGGTTACGCCACTTTCCTTGGTGCAAGTTATATGGTCTATGGCTATAATATAATGATTGCCCGTTTGATAAAAGCCGTTTTAGGTGCGTGGATGGCGGTTTTAGTTTATAAACTTGCAACACGGACTTTTGGTGAAAATGTTGGCAGAATGGCAGGAATTTTTTGTATGCTAATGCCCGAACTGATAGTGATTTGCGGATTGCATACAAAAGAAGCGGAAATGATTTTTCTCGTGGTTTTGGGCTTGGAACGTGCCGATAATGCAATTCGAAGTCCGCGCCTGACTTTTACAAACCTTGTTGTGCCTGTGATTTGCGCCGCAGCGTTATTTACTTTTCGTTCTGTGCTGGGGATTGGTTTGCTTTTTGCGTTTATAACTGCGCTGTTTTTTTCGTCTGCGCGAACAAAAAATTACGTTAATCGAATAATTTTAGGCGTTTGGATTGCTATTGCAATAGGTTTTTTTGCAGGAGGAAAAATTGCGACAGAAGTTGAGCAGGCGTGGGACAGCCGTCAAATGGATCAGGCACAGTCGATGGAATGGCGCTCGAAACGTGTCGGCGGGAACAAATTTGCCATTTATGGAAATAAGGCAATATTTGCGCCTGCAATTTTTGTAATTCCAATCGCTTCCCAAACTGCCGTGCCTCAGCGTATGCTGCAACTCGAAAACGGCGGTTATTATGTAAAAAACGTGATGGCATTTTTCGTTATGTTTGCGCTGTTTTTAATTGTTGCCGATGCTATAAAACTGGGTGGAAAGTGGCGAGATTTTCTGCTTGTCGGCTCGTTTATGATTGGTTATCTCGGTGTTATCGCCTCAAGCGGTTTTGCGCAGTCGGGGCGTTTTCACTTGCCTGCAATGCCGTTTTTCCTGATGTTTGCCGCATACGGAATCAGTCAATCGACAAATAAAGTTAAATCGTTTTATGATATTTATATGGTTTTGCTGCTTGTAGCGATTGTGGCGTGGAATTGGATAAAACTTGCGGGAAGAGATATGATATAAATGAAGAATTAAGAATGAAGAATTTAGAATGAAGAATGATGAATTAAGAATATTGATTGTTTGCAGTAAAAATTCGGGGAAAATTGCGCCTTTTATTGTAGAGCAAGCCGATTTTTTAAAAAAAGCAAACTGCACGATTGATTTTTTTACCATCGAAGGCAAAGGTTTTTTAGGATATTTGAAAAATAGAAAAAATCTCTTGCGTAAGATCTCTGATTTTCAGCCGATTATCATTCACGCACATTACGGTTTTTCGGGACTTTTGGCAAATTTGCAACGCCGTGTTCCTGTGGTTACAACATATCACGGCAGCGATATTAACAATAAAAAAGCGTTGCGTTTTTCTAAAATCTCAATTTTTTTGTCAAAATTTAATATTTTTGTTTCCAAAAAAAATATTGAAATTGCAAAACCGAAAAAAAATTATGCTTTGTTGCCTTGTGGCGTTGATTTGGATATTTTTTATCCTTTAAATAATAAAAATGAAATTCGTCAAAAAATGGGTTTGGATATTTCCAAAAAATATATTTTGTTTTCAAGTTCGTTTGATAATGTGGTAAAAAATATTGATTTGGCAAAAAAAGTGATTAAAAAATTTGAAAATGTTATACTTTGGGAATTAAAAAATTATTCTCGTCGGCAAGTTAGTGAATTGATGAATGCGGTTGATTGTGCGTTGCTGACTTCGTTTTCGGAAGGGTCGCCGCAGTTTGTAAAAGAGGCGATGGCGTGTAATTGTCCTGTGGTTTCGGTTGATGTCGGCGATGTTGGCGAAAAACTTGAAAATGTTACAAATTCTTATGTTTCAACAACTTATGATGCCGATGAAATTGCCGCCTGTTTGCAAAAAGTTTTTACGGCAAATAAACCAAGCAACGGACGTGAAAAAATTATTGAATTAAAATTAGACAATAAACAGATTATAAACGAGTTATTAAATATTTATAATAGAGTTATTAACTTTTAAAAATTTTTTATTAATCAATCAAAACTCAAAAAAATGTCATTGCGGGCTTGACCCGCAATCTAAAACTTTGAAATGCAGTAAAAATTATCACTATTTTATACAGATAAATTAATTTAATTTGTTAAATGATAACGTTTTAGAACGTTTCAGATTGCGGGTCAAGCCCGCAATGACAAAAGGTATTTTTTAAAATTGACACAACAATATTATAATATTATTCTGAAAAAATGAAATTTTTAAATTCGTTCGATGAAATTGACAAAACGCAATGGGACGCACTTGTGCGGCAGTCCGGCGTTGCCTCATTTTTTCAGACGCGCGAATGTTACGAATTTTATGCAGAATTACCTTTTATCGAACCCTTTGCTTTTGGAATCAGTCAAAATGATGAATTACAGGCAGTTGCGATTGGTTATATAGAAAAAAACGGCTTTGGAATTTTCAAAAATTTTACAAAACGGGCAATTATTCCGGGTGGAATTTTATTAAAAAATGATATAAAAAACGATGTAATTAATACTTTTTTAATTGAAATTATAAAAAATATTAATAATAAAGCGATTTTTCTTGAAATTCGTAATTTTAACGATTTTTCAAAATGGAAAAGCGACTTTGAAAAGGCAGGTTTTTTATATCAAAAACATTATAATATTTTTTTACAAACAACTGATAAAGAACGTGTTACACAAAATTTAAGTTCAAGCAAACGCCGACAACTGAAAATTGCTCAACGTAACGGTTCGCAAATTGTTCAAATCGCTGAAACAAAGGAAATTACAGAATTTTATTTATGTTTAAAAAAATTATATAAATCAAAAATTCATACGCCGCTTTTTCCTTTGCAGTTTTTTTTAATTTTGGCACAAAAAAATTTCGGAAAGATTTTTGCCGTTAAAAAAAACGAAAAAATAATTGGCGGGATTGTTCTTGTAACTTTCAGTAATAAAGTGGTTTACGAATGGTTTGTTTGTGGAAAAGATAAAGAGTTTCGCAACAATTATCCGTCAGTGGTTGCAACTTGGGCAGGAATTGATTTTGCTTTGCAAAGCGGCTTTGAAAAATTTGATTTTATGGGCGCAGGCGTACCGGGCAAGCCCTACGGTGTGCGCGAATTTAAGTCAAAATTTGGCGGAAAACAGGTTGAATTTGGAAGATTTTCTTACATTTTCAACTCTTTTAAATATAAATTAGGAAAATTTGGTATAACAATTTTAAAATTATTTAAAAAATGAAAAAAATATTTACTGCAATTTGCATTTTTTGCTTTTTTCTGAATGCGGCAGCGCAAGATGTACCGCAAAATGTCTCATATACAAGAATTTACGATTTTCTTGATGAGTTGGCTTCCGAGCAGATTATTGACATCAATTCGGCAATAAAGCCATATTCGCGGCTTTTAATTGCGCAAAAATTGCGCGAGGCGAACATTCGGCGAGCGGAATTAAATTCGCGCCAGCAAAAAGATTTGTTGTTTTATATGCAATCTTATGCGCTGGAAATGAACAACTTACCTGAGACCTACTACGATATTTACAACGACGGAACAATTGAGGTTTCGCTGCTCGAACCTGCGATTTATTACAAAGATTCGCTGTTTAAAGCATCGCTTGCGCCGCTTTTGGGTGTGCAGGGCTGGAATAATGGCGACAAAACCATTCTCAAACGCTGGGTCGGTGCCGAAATTCAAGCGACAATCGGGCAGCACGTCGCTATTTGGGGAAGTTTGCGCGACAATGCGTTTCTTGGCGGAAATGACAAAATGCCGTCGATACTTTCCACGCCGCGATACCTGAATCAGTTTGCGGGTGCCGAATATAAGGAATCAAGCGTTGGAAACGGCGATTTCAGCGATTCGCGCGGCGGAATTAATTTTTGTACTTCGTGGGGGTCGCTCGGCTTGGTAAAAGATAATTTTGTTTGGGGCGACAATTATCACGGCTCAAATATTCTTTCGGGGCACGCACCGTCATTTCCTGCGGTTTATTTGCGGCTGAAACCTGTTAAGTGGCTCGAACTCAATTATTTCCACGGCTGGCTCGTTTCAAATATTACACAAAAAGATTCCACACACGCTTATATTGATAATTCCGGAAAATTCTGGTTTCGCCCGACAAATAAATTTATGGCGGCTAATATGCTGACTTTCACGCCAATACAAAATTTGAATCTTTCAGTTGGAAATTCAATTATTTATGCCGAAAATACCGTTAATGCGGGTTATTTTATTCCAATCGCCTTTTATAAATCTATTGACCATCTTTTTACAAAAGGTGCAAAAAATGAAAGTCAAGGATTTACTGAAAATCAAAATTCGCAGGTTTATATAAATTTTAGTTCGCGCAATATCAAGCATTTACATATTTTTACATCAATTTTTGCAGACGAAATAAGTTTTGCGCGTTTCAAATCGTCGAGCAAAGAAAAAAATCCGATTTCTTATAAATTTGGCGCAAATTTATCGAATTATCCTCTTGATAATCTGAAATTTACTGCCGAATATACGCGAAATAATATTGGAATGTATAAACACAAAATTCCCGAACTTGCCTATACTTCAAACGAATACAATCTTGGGCATTATCTTTGGGACAATTCGCAGGAAATTTACGTGGCGGCAACTTATAAACCGCTTCGCGGACTTGATATAACTGCCTCATTTACAGATGCAAGGAAAGGAAATGAATTTACCCCGCTGACAGGCAGAGATTTAAGCACTCAAATAAGTACGCCTTTACTTAAAGATGTGATTTGGAAAAGCGATATTTTTTCTCTAAAAGTGAATTATGAGGTTTTTGCCAATGTTTATGCGACGGTTGAAATGTCGTACTACAGCACCAAAACCGCTTTGCCTTCGGGCAATGTGCTTCCGGGCGAAATTCGCCCCGACAATCCCGATTTGTACAAATATCGTCCGGATTTGGTTGACAAAAATAATAATAATGTTGCAAAAGACAGCACGCCGCAATTTTATATGGATATGTTTTCGCCAAAATTTTTGCAAGGCAATAAATTTGTCCTGATGGCAGGCGTGGCAGTGGGGTTTTAGAAAAACAGCATATAATTCAATCGTTTGCATTAAAAAAGTTTCATAATTTTTCCGATTCGATGATTTTATTTTAATGTATTATCTAACTTTGCCGAATCAAATAACTATTTGTTAATAATTAATAATAATTTTAAAAATTAATTTTTATGAAGAAAATTTTTACCTTAATTTTAGTATCTGCTTGCGCAATAACAATTAGCGCGCAGAACACTTTGTATTTCACACCAACAGGTGCGAATGGATGGTCGCAGGCAAATGCTGCATTTTCAGCGGGATTGTACGACAGTGGTGGCAACGCTACTTATGTACAATTGACATTAAATGGCGGTGTTTACAGTGCGACCTTGGCAACTACTGCCTACACGCAAATTCGTTTCTTTCGTTGCGACCCTGCCTATCCTAACGTAGGCAATGAAACATGGGGTTGGAACAGAACGGGAAAAATGCCTTTTGATTATGCAACAGCAAATCATTGGATTATGAATGTCAGTGTTTGGAACGAAGGAACGAACGATAAGCAGTTTTTTTCCACCGTTCCTTATGGGACAACCCCGCCTCCCTCCGACTTTATAATTAAAATTAAACAGCCGGGAAATGAATGGTCGCAAATTTACATTTATTCATGGCAGAGTATTGATGGGAATAATGTTCAAATTTTTGAAGGATGGCCCGGAAAATTACTTACCAATCCGGATGCTGATGGTTGGTACACAATAGAAGTACCTCCCGGTTTGCCTTTGGGAAATGTGATTTTCAACAACAATTCGGGAGTGCAGTTTGATGCCACTAATATGTTAAGTGTGTCGGCTTGTTATACGATTACTGCATCATCAATAACACAGGTAACATGCCCGGTTATTTCTCAAACGGATAATAACACGACAGTGCCAAAAGTTATTCGTACCGAATATTTTAATTTGCAGGGGCAAAAATTATCGGAAAAACCGCAGACAGGAATGGTTATTGCAGTACCTTATTACGAAGGTGATGTAAAAGGAGATGCGGTGAAAATGTTTATTCGCAAGTAAAAAAAGAGTGATTTCATATTTCAAATTCCGTAAGTTTTAAGCACTGTTTTAAAACTTCGGAATTTGTTTTATGTATTTATTTTTTTTGGCACAATTTTTGATGAGCACAATTTTTTAGTTATCATTATAAACATCTACTTGAAATTGAAATCAATAATATTAAGTGTCTATTTAAATTTAACAAAACTTCGTTTTGTCATTATGGGCTTGACCCGCAATCTAAAACTTTGAAAAAATGCTCTGTGAACCTCTGTGAAACCTCTGTGTAACTCTGTGCAATATTTTTTTTACACAGAGAACCACCGAGAAGGCACAGAGAACCACAGAGGATAATATAAATTTTCAGAATAATAAAATCTTGGAATCTTGAAATCTTGGAATTTGGAATCTTGAAATTTGGAATTTTGAAATCTTGAAATTTATAAATAAAATATATTAATTTAAATAAAATAAAAAATGAAAAAAAGTATTTTTTTAATGGTGGCAGCATTCTTGTTTGCTGCGAGTGTATCGGCGCAATTTGTAGGAGGTACAAAAGTATACTTTCATACAACATATGATTGGACAACAGCGAATGCTGTTATTGCTGCGTGTTTTCGTACAGACGGAAATTCTGCAACAGAAACTTTTTCAACTGTTGCCACTTCTTTGGGTAATTATTACTACTATGTAATAGTGCCTGGTTCAGGAACTTTTAATCAAGTTACTTTTATCCGATTTAGTAATGGTAGTTCTCCTAATTGGACTGGAACAATTTGGAGTCGCTCTCCTTGGTGGGTAACTGCGTCTGTTGGAAATGTCGTTTATAATATTACATCAGATAACATTAATCCTACCGATGTAACAAGTGGTTCCTGGGGTACTTTTCTTTATGCTAATGATGGTGCTTATGGAACGTGGCTTAAATATTCTTATGTTAATTCCTCAGGAACGACAACAACAAATAATTTGGGGATAGCAACTGATCAAACAAATCCATTGTTTTCGTTAAGTAATATCACTGCTTTGAATTTTGGAGGTGGTATTCAACCAAGCGTGGCATTTACAGGTACTGCAGTAAAATTGAAGTATGAAGTATTTGAAAATGGTTCATCATCGCCATCGACATTATCTGATAATGGTGAAATAATTTTCACAAAATCTGCTTCCGGTAACGAATGGGCATATCAGGGAGTTGCAAGTAATACAAATTATAATATTCTTTCTCAATTTGCTCTCAAAGCAGGTGCAAGTTACCAACTGAAATTTTGGTATGAAATTAGTTATAATGGCATTATCGGATATAAAAGTAATGGTGGAATTAATTACGAAATTGATTTTACCATTCCTTACAATGCTTTCAACGCCACTCCTGCCGTCGGTGCTTGGATTTTAGTTTCTGTGCCTTATTCGGGCGTTCCGTATTCTAACTTTCAATTTGGCAGTAAACCGAATGTAGCAATGGCAACACTTACCTCTACTTCCACTCACGGCAGTTGGCATTATTTAACTTCGACAGATATGAGTTCGACAATTCCTGTAGGACAGGGTTTTGCTTATTCCGTAAATGCTGCTGCTCCAAAGGATAATTGGAATAGTGGAAATATATTTCTTACAGGAAGTGCAATTACAACTGCTAATGGAATATATACAAACGGCAGATATTTTCTTACGGGAAATACTTTTACTACGCCAATTTCTTTTACAAATGGTTTTACTGGTGGAATAAAAAAAGGCGGTTATTTTAGTGTTGATCCATTAGGAACAGGTCAAACTTTCCCGTTAGTAGAAAATAATGATGTAATCAACCCTTATGAAGGAATAATTGTAGAATCGTCAGATGGCAGCAGTCAACCATTTTCAATTGCAAACGTGCGAGCAGCCGCACCTGCACCTGCGCTTGTTGCACCTGCCAGAATAAAAATTGAGGCATCAAACGCCACAGGCAGTAATTATACTCTTGTAAAAAATAATGAAAACGGCTCTAATATCGTTGGTAATTATGATATGTCGTTTTTCAATATGGGAGAAAATCAGTATGTTCAACTTTATACTACCAAAAATAATATTAACGGAGCCACGGAGCAGTTAGCCCTCAACACTGTCAATACCGACAATACGACAATTCCTGTAAGCGTTTTCACAACTTACACAGGCGATGTTAGCATTACATTGACAGGAATGGACACTTACGATTGCGAAGTTGCTTTTGTAGATAATTCAAACGGCACAAATATTGTTTTAACTGATTTGGAAAGTTACACTTACGAAACAACTGTTACGGGCAGCGAAGCGGCGCGTTTTTCACTTGTACTTTCGCCCAAAGTTATAGATAATGTAACGGAAAATCTAGCAAAAGTAGCAGTTTGGGCAGCAAATGGCGTGATAAATATCAGTTCCGATAAAAATATTGGAAATATTGCGGTTTATTCTGTTGACGGACGCGTAGTTTATCAGGTAAATGCTCAAAATGAAAAAACAGCCGTGATACCGACAGCAACCCTGTCTGCAGGCGTTTATATGGTTAAGGCAAATGGTAAAACAAATAAAATAATTATTAATGATTAATGTTTAATGATAAATTACGATTTACGATTTACAAATTACGATTTTTAAGTGGTCAATGGTAAATGGTAACTTTTAATTTTTAGTTTTTAATTTTTAATTAAATTTAGAAAATGAAACAGACAGAATATATACAGCCGATTGTTTTAATCGAAGAAATAGAACTTGCAGAAAGTTTTGCTCAAACGACTCCAGCAAATATATCTGGATTGAATGATCCTACTAAACCTGGAACTTATGATCCTGATATGTAATAATCTTTGATTTTTATATTTTAGAAAAAAGTTTACCGAGAAATTTATTCAGAAAAAGCAAAGCAGAAATGTGCAAAAGAAGTACGTTTCTGCTTTGTTTTTTGTTATTTTCCCAAAAATTCCGCTACTTGTTCGGCGGCGTTTTCGCCATCTACTGCCGAAGAGGTAATTCCGCCTGAGTAACCTGAACCTTCACCACAGGGGAAAAGTCCTTCAATGTCAATGTGTTGCATCGTTTCTTTATCGCGCAAAATTCGTACAGGCGACGAAGTGCGGCTCTCTACCCCGACCACAACCGCATCATTTGTCAAATATCCACGCATTCTCTGGTTAAAAATTATAAAACCTTTACGCAGACGTGTTGAAATCTGTTCGGGCAGCCAAAAATGCAGCGGCGAGGAAATCAAACCGGGCAAATAAGTGGATTTTGGCAAATCGTCTGACAGTTTTCCTGAAACAAAATCGAATAGTCGCTGAGCGGGTGCCGTTCGTCCTTTGCCGCCATTGTTGATAAAAGCAAGATTTTCAAGATGTTGCTGATAGCGCAATCCGGCAAGTGCGCCATATTTTTGAAATTCTGCGGGTATGTCTTCGGGGCGAATTTCCACCACAATTCCCGAATTTGCTAACATCGAATTTCGATTTGCAGTAGACATTCCATTTACAACAATCTCATTATCAGCACTTGCCGCAGGCACGATATGCCCGCCCGGACACATACAAAACGAATAAACGCCGCGCTCGTCAATTTGCGTTGTCAATGTGTACGATGCCGCAGGCAAATATTTGGTTTTATCCAAAGAATGATATTGAATAGTGTCGATTAGCGCTTGCGAATGTTCCACGCGCACACCCATTGCAAAGCCCGTTGCCTCAAGAGCGATATTTTTCTTATGCAAAAGTTCATAAATATCACGCGCCGAATGTCCGGTTGCCAAAATCATTGCTTTTGCCTTAAATTCTTTATTATCAGCGGTTTGGCAACCAACAATTTTATTATTTTTTATTAAAATATCTGTTAATTTCGTATTGTAATGTATCTGTCCGCCGTATTTTTGAATTGTTGCCACAAGTTTTTCGACAATATCAGGCAATTTATCCGAGCCGATATGCGGATGAGCATCGTACAGGACGTTTTCGTTGGCACCGTTGAGGTGAAAAAGTTCCAAAATACGCGAAATATTTCCTTTTTTTGTCGAGCGCGTGTTCAATTTTCCGTCCGAAAAAGTTCCTGCGCCGCCTTGCCCAAAGCAATAGTTTGAAAGCGGGTTAATTGCCTCATTTCTATTGATTTGCGCAATGTCTTTTTTGCGCAGTTGAATTTCTTTTCCCTGTTCAAGTACGATTGGCTTCAGCCCAAGTTCAATAAGCCGCAGCGCAGCAAAAATTCCCGCAGGACCGGCACCTACAATAATCACAGGTGGCTGATTTTCAACATTTTGATAAATAAATTCATTTGTAATCAAAGGCATTGGCTTTTGATTTCCAAAATAAATTATTGCCATAACATTGATTTTTATTTCCTGTTTTCGTGCGTCAATCGACCGTTTTAAAATACGAATTCCGGAAATATCATTTTTATTAATTCTAAGATAAGAGGCAATAAAATTTTTCGTAAGTTCCTCATTATAAGCACTTTCTGGGGGAATGTTAATCTGAATTTGTTTGGGCATAAAATTTTATTATTCAATTAAAATTTGTATTATTTTTAAAAAAGTAATATGTCATTGCGCATCTTGACCCGCAATCTGATATTTTCTAAAACGTTATTATTTAAAAAGTTACATTAAAGTTATTTTATAAAATATTGACAAATTTTCTCGTTTTTCATTGTTTTAGATTGCGGGTCAAGCCCGCAATGACAACTGTAAATCGTATTAGAATTTCGAATGTTTATATTTATTTTTCTAATTTATTTCCAATCCTAAATTTTGCTGCAATATTGCAAGTGCGGGATTTTCTTCAACCCACGATTTAAAATTATCTTCAGGCGTACTAACTCGCTGAAGTTCAATATTTTCATTTATTTTTATATTAAATTTTAAATTAATAACTTCAAGTTTTTCTTCTAAAAAATTTAAAATCTGAGGTTTCAAAGCAGTAAATTCTTTTTCTAAAAGTTGATTTGAAACCAAAATCTCAATTTCATTTTCCCCAGTAAGATTCGGCACATTTGAATTAATAAAATTCACAATTCTTAACTCTTCGGGGATTGTTTGTGCAAAATCTGTCCACGCTTTCTCAAGATTTTCCTGAGTAATATATTTTATGTTAATTTCTTTATTTTCAACAATTTGCGCCGTTTCTTGCTGAACAGCGGTTTCAATTTTTTCTTCCCTTCTCTCATTCAAATTTATTGAAATACTTTCAGGGCGGCTTTGACTTTCAACCGGTTTTGGCGGCGACGCAGAAGTTGTATTTTGCTCTGCAACAGGCGTTTGCTGCTGCGAAATCGGTTTTAATTCAGGCACAGTAAGTTCATTCAACTGCTTTTTTTTTTCGTCGAGCAACTGACATATTTTTATCAGCGTTATTTCAACCAAAAGTTTTTTATTTCGGCTTTCGCGGTATGCCAAATCACATTCATTACTGATATTGAGCGCATTAATCAAAAAATTTGCAGGTGCCTGCTGGGCTTGCGTTTTGTATTTTTCGCCAATTTCCGTCCCAACATCAAGCAGTTGAACGGTTTGCGCATCTTTGCTCACAAGTAAATCGCGAAAATGAGATGAAAGTCCCGTAATAAAATGATTTCCATCAAAACCTTTATTAAGTATTTCATTGAAAATCAATAAAGTAGCAGAAATATCGCAACGCAAAAACGCTTCGGTCATTGAGAAATAATATTCATAATCGAGCACGTTAAGATTTTCGATAACGCCCTGATATGTAATATTATTGCCGTTAAAACTGACAATCTGGTCGAAAATAGAAAGTGCGTCTCGCATTCCGCCGTCCGCTTTTTGCGCAATAATATTTAGCGCATTCGGCTCGGCTGTTATATGTTCTTGATTTGCAACATATTGCAAATATTCTATCGTATCTTTTATCGAAATTCTGTTAAAATCAAAAATCTGACAGCGCGAAAGAATTGTCGGAATAATTTTATGTTTTTCGGTTGTGGCAAGGATAAATTTCGCATAAGCAGGCGGCTCTTCGAGAGTTTTCAGAAAAGCGTTGAACGCCTCTTTGGACAACATATGAACCTCGTCAATAATATAAACCTTGTATTTTCCAATTTGCGGCGGGATTCGCACCTCGTTTGTCAGCGCACGAATATCATCAACGCCATTGTTTGAGGCGGCATCGAGTTCGTGAATGTTAAAAGAGCGGTTTTCGTTAAAACTTTTGCACGATTCGCATTCGTTGCACGCCTCAAAATCGGCTGTGGGATTGAAACAGTTAATAGTTTTTGCAAAAATACGCGCACAGGTAGTTTTGCCCACGCCTCGCGGACCGCAAAACAGGTACGCCTGCGCCAAACGATTGCTTTTAATCGAATTTTTCAGCGTTTCGGTAAGTGCCTTTTGCCCGACAACCGAACTGAAAGTTGATGGTCTGTATTTCCGTGCAGAAACTATAAAGTCGCTCATACTGTTATTTCAAGATTTCAAGATTTCAAATTTCAAGATTATTATTCTGAAAATTTATATTATCCTCTGTGGTTCTCTGTGCCGCTCGGTGGTTCTCTGTGTAAAAAAATTATTGCACAGAGTTACGCAGAGGTTTCACAGAGGTTCACAGAGCATTTTTTCAAAGTTTTAGATTGCGGGTCAAGCCCGCAATGACAACAGAGTTTTTTTATTTTTAGAAATTCCCTTTATTAAATCGTTTTGCAAAAGTAATAAATTTTTGTGTAAAAATATTCTAAAAAATTTTTTTAATAACATATTAAATTTTTGTATATCTTTGCAGTCAAAATTTAAAATGAAAAATAATAAATTTCAAAAAAATAAATAAATTTAATTTTATGAAGAAAATAATTCTATTTATGGCACTTGTGGCGAGCGTTGCAGGTGCGTTTGGACAGCAGGCGAATGTAAAGCAGGCGAAAAGTAAAGCGTCTTCGGGCGATTATGAAGCCGCACGCCAATTGATTGAACAGGCGTTGAAAAACCCTGAGACCGCCAATTCTGCTGAAACCTGGTATATAGCAGGTTTTATCGGCGAAAAAGAAAACGATGCTTTGTGGGCTAAGGCAAAAATGAATCAGGAATTCGACAAAAATGTTAAAGGGAAGGCAATGATGTCGTCTATTGATTATTACATTAAAGCCGATGAATTAGGGCAAGTACCTGACGAAAAAGGGAAAGTGAAAAACAAATTTCGCAAAGATATGGCAAATGCCATAAAAGCGTATTATGTAGGCGATTTTTCGGACAGTCAACTGTACGAATATTTTGCAAATCTGTACATCAATAAACAGTATAAAGAAGCGTATGATGTTTCGCAGGTTTATTTTTCTATTCCCACTTTGCCTGTTATGGAACAGATGAAGTTGCCCAAATCCGACAGTACTTTTTTATATTTGCAGTATTATGCCGGCTCGGCTGCCAACGGCGCAGGATTGTACGACGAGGCATTAGCAATGTACAAAAAATCGATTGCCGACAATTATGAAAAACTCAATTCTTATGCTGCAATCAGTGGGGTGTATGAGACGATTAAAGACACAGTAAATTTTATTCAGTCGCTAAAAGACGGTTTTAATGCCTTCCCAAAAGAGCCATGGTTTTTGCAAAAACTAATTAATCATTATTCTTTTACGGGTCAGGACACTAAGGCGGTTCAATACCTTGATGATGCAATCGCAAATGAGCCAAACAATGCTCAATATTATTCCGTAAAAGGAACTCTGGAAAACAGAATGGGCAATTTAGATATTGCCGAACAAAATTTCAACAAGGCACTCGAACTAAACCCGAATTATGCGGATGCATACGAAGGGAAAGGAATGTTGATTTTCTATAAAGGTGTACAAATTGCTGAGGATGCGAACAATATCACAAATACGGCAAAGTATAATGAGGAAATGGAAAAGGCAAAACAATATTATCGTCAAAGTTTGCCGCTGTTTGAAAAGGCAGTTCAACTTAACGATAAGGAAGAACAGTATCTTGTAAATTTGAGATTGAATTATTATCGTTTGGAAATGTACGATAAAGTTGAAGAAATTCAGGCAAAAATTAAGGCATTAAATAATTAATTTTTACTTTTCTATAAAATTAGTGAACAGAACCTCGATTCTTTTTCGGGGTTTTGTTATTTTAGAAAAAAAATTATTTTTAAACAAGTGCGTCATGCTGAACTTGTTTCAGCATCTCCTCTTTTTTCAGGGGATTGCGGGTCAAACCCGCAATGACGGTATAATAATCTTGAAATTTTTTATGGCAGCAGAGCAAAAGTATATCGGTTATAAAAGCACTTTTGATAAAAAAGATAAACATCGAACCGTTTTAATTCCCTGGTTTACAGATTTTTTGTCGCCGCTGATTCCAGCGATGGCAGAACTTTCGGGCTACAAATTTGTAAATTGCCCGAAAACTTCTAAAAAATCGGCGGAAATCGGTTTGCGCTACGGAAATAACGAGGTTTGCTATCCGGCAACGCTCGTTTTGGGCGACCTTATTGCCGAACTTCAAACAGGAAAATACGACCTGAACAATGTTGCGGTGGCGATTACACAAACCGGCGGACAATGCCGTGCAACGAATTATTTGGGAATGATAAAACAGGGACTGAAAAATGCGGGTTTTGAATGTGTGCCGACTATTGCGGTAACGCTTGGCAGCAATGCGCTGCAAAACGAACAGGACGGGTTTAAATTGCCGATAATCAAGATTTTCAGTATCGGGCTGAATGCGCTTTTCTTTGGCGATGCGCTTTTTCAGATATTTTCGGCGGCTGTTGTGCGCGAAAAGCAGGTCGGTCGCTCGCAGCAACTTTTTGATTATTATATGGAAGAGGCGCGGAAAATTGTTTTAAAAAATAAGCCAAAAAAACTTTTGATTTTAATGGAAAAAGTTGTAAATGATTTTAATTCTATAGAAATTATTGATAAAAAATTACAAAAAGTTGGATTAATAGGCGAAATATTTGTAAAATATAATAATTACGGACAGGCACATATTACTCAATGGCTGCGCGAACACGATTGCGAAGTGATGGTGCCGCCGATGGCTGGTTTTTTCTTTCAAACATTTGTAAATCAAAAAGTTAATAAGAAAAATGGAATTAGCAGCACAAATGATCTGACTTTAAAACTTTTGCCTTTGCTTTGTAAATTTTTAAATAAAAGGCAGAAAAAATTTGAAAAAATAATAGAAAAATCGCGTTTTTATCAGCCGCACGAGTCGATTTTTGCGTTGGCGCGGCACGCTGAAGAAATTATTGACCTTTCCAATCAGTTTGGCGAGGGCTGGCTTATTGCAGGCGAGGTGGCGAGTTTTTCAAGGCGCGGAATTAACCGCGTTGTGTGCATTCAGCCCTTTGGTTGCATTGCCAATCACGTGGTGGCAAAAGGTATTGAACGCCGCATAAAAGAACATTATCCTGCAATGAACCTGCTTTTTTTAGACATTGACGGCGGAATGGCGGAGGTAAATTTACATAATCGGCTGCATTTTTTGATAAATGAGTGATTTGAATGATTGACAAACCTTATTCTTAATTTATTATGCAGGAAATAGAAAAAAAATTTTTAGTAAAAGGCGATTTTATGCCTTTTGTAAGCAAAAGTACCCGCATTACGCAGGGTTATCTGTCGTCTGTTCCCGAACGCACGGTGCGCGTGCGCGTCAAAGGCGACAAAGGTTTCATTACCATTAAAGGAATCGGCAACGACAGCGGCGCAAACCGCTATGAATGGGAAAAAGAAATTCCGCTTGCCGAAGTGCAGGAACTGCTCAAACTTTGCGAGCCGGGCGTGATTGACAAAACCCGTTATCTCGTTCCCGCAGGGAAATATACCTTTGAAGTAGATAAATTTTACGGCGATAACGAAGGGCTGACCGTTGCCGAAATTGAACTCGACGACGAAAACGCCGCTTTTGAAAAACCCGACTGGCTCGGCGAAGAAGTTACCGGCGACGTGAAATACTACAATTCGATGCTGATGAAAAATCCGTATAAAAATTGGTAAAAAAACAGCCCTAAACCATCTTTGAAAGTGAAGAAATTTTAAAAATTGAAGAATTGTGATTTTCTTTGTATTATAAAAATTAAAATCAAAGAAAATTTTTTGTAATTTTGCACGATTATTTAAGTCCGTAAGTCAATATGTCAATATGTCGGCAAGTCAATTTGACTTAATAACTTACTGACTTACTAACTTACAAACTTATAATATATGACTTCTAAACAAATTCGGCAATCTTTTCTTGATTTTTTTGCGGCGAAAGGGCATAAAATTGTGCCGTCTGCACCGATGGTAATTAAAGACGACCCTACGTTGATGTTCACAAATGCTGGTATGAACCAGTTTAAAAATATTATTTTGGGCAATGACCCGATACAGTATCCGCGCATTGCCGACAGTCAAAAATGCTTGCGCGTAAGCGGCAAACACAATGATTTAGAGGAAGTTGGACGCGACACATACCACCATACAATGTTTGAGATGTTGGGAAACTGGTCGTTTGGCGATTACTTCAAAAAAGAGGCAATTTCGTGGGCTTGGGAATTTCTTACCGAAGTGTTGAAACTTGACAAAAACCGTTTGTATGTAACTGTTTTTGAGGGCGATGTAGGGGCGTTGCGCGCAACGCCCCTACATCGCGACAACGAAGCAGCAGAAATTTGGGAACAGTTTGTGCCGAAAGAGCGCATTATCAACGGTAGCAAAAAGGACAATTTTTGGGAAATGGGCGACACCGGACCTTGCGGACCGTGTTCCGAAATTCATATTGACCTGCGCCCTGACAAGGAACGTACTGAAATTGACGGGCTGACACTCGTAAATAAAAATCACCCGCAAGTTATAGAAATTTGGAATCTCGTTTTTATGCAGTACAACCGCAAAGCAGACGGCTCTCTCGAACCTCTGCCGAACAAAGTTATCGACACCGGAATGGGTTTTGAGCGGCTCTGTATGGCGATGCAAGGAAAAATTTCCAATTACGACACTGATATTTTTCAGCCGATAATTAGGGAAATAGGTCGCATTTGTAGTCGTCATTGCGGCGAAAGCCGCAATCCCCTGAATAATGAGGAGATTGCGGGTCAAGCCCGCAATGACGTAAGCGAACAAATAAATATTGCAATGCGCGTAATTGCCGACCATATTCGCACAATCGCCTTTGCAATCACGGACGGACAACTGCCCAGCAACGTAAAAGCGGGTTATGTTATTCGCCGAATTTTGCGCCGTGCGGTGCGTTACGGCTACACATTTCTGGGGCAAAAAGAGGCGTTTATGTACAAACTTATTCCCGTGTTAATCGAGGTTATGGGCGATGCTTACCCCGAACTCAAAGCGCAGCAAACGCTGATTGAAAAGGTTACAAAAGAGGAAGAGGAGTCGTTTTTGCGCACTTTGGAAACAGGAATTAAACTTTTGGATAAAATAATTGACGAAACCAAAAAGGCGCAAAAAACCGAAATTTCGGGCGTTGATGCGTTCACACTATATGATACTTACGGCTTTCCGCTTGATTTAACTGAATTAATTTTGCGCGAGAATAATTTAAACCTTGATTTAGAGGAGTTTAACATCGAAATGCAAAAGCAAAAAGAGCGCGCCCGCAATGCCGCTGCGATTGAAACAGACGATTGGGTTGTACTCAAAGACGACGAAAGCGAATTTGTAGGTTATGATTATAATTCGGTGAAAACCAGCATTTTACGTTACAGAAAAGTAAGGCAGAAAAACAGAGAATTTTACCAAATTGTTTTGGAAAAAACGCCTTTTTATGCCGAAATGGGCGGTCAGGTGGGCGATAGCGGTGTTGTTCGTCATTGCGGCGAAAGCCGCAATCCCCAGAATAATGAGGAGATTGCGGGTCAAGCCCGCAATGACGAACAATGTAGTGAAATTAAAATTTTTGATACCAAGCGCGAAAATAATTTAATTGTTCATTTGACAAATTCTTTGCCTTTTCCGCTTGAAAAAGCCCCATTTAGTAGTTGGATGGCTTATATTGATTGCGAAAAGCGCAATGCTACCGCTCGCAATCATTCTGCAACGCACATTTTGCACGAGGCGTTGCGCGAAGTTCTCGGAACGCACGTTGAGCAAAAGGGTTCGTATGTTGGACCTGATTTTTTGCGTTTTGATTTTTCACATTTTCAAAAAATGTCGCACGAAGAAATCAGAACAGTTGAACACCTTGTAAATCAACGTATTAGAGAAAATTATAATCTAAATGAAATTCGTGAAACTTCGATAGCCGAAGCGCAAAAAATGGGTGCTATGGCGCTTTTTGGCGAAAAATACGGTGAAAAAGTGCGCGTTGTGCAGTTCGGCGATTCGGTGGAACTTTGCGGCGGCACGCACGTTCATTCCACTGGCGAAATCGGAATTGTGCATATTATTTCCGAAAGTTCGATTGCTGCGGGCATTCGGCGCATTGAGGCGATTACCTGCGAGGCAGTCGAAAAATTGCTCGACGAGCAGGAAGACAAACTCGCTTCTATTCAGGAAGTTATAAATATGCCCGACGTGGTTTCGGCTATTAAAAAATTGAAAGAGGAAAATTTGGAACTTTCAAAGAAATTAGAAGAATATCAGAAAAAAGAACTCGAAACTTTGACTAATAAACTGCTTGAAAATAAAGAAGTTAGAACAATTAAAGGAATTTCTGAAATTAATTTTATAAAATATAAAACCACTGAAATTTCGGCAGAGCAGGCAAAAACTTTGGCTTTTATTTTAAAAAATAAAAAAACGGAAAAACTTTTTGCCGTTATCGGTACTGTTTATGAGGGAAAACCTTCGCTAACGGTTTTATTATCAGACGATTTGGTTACAGCGGGAATGAATGCCACAAACATAATCCGCACCGCTGCAAAAGAGATTCAGGGCGGCGGCGGCGGACAGCCGAATCTTGCACAGGCAGGCGGCAAATACGCAGACGGCATTGAAAAAGCGATGGAAGCGGCTGTAAATAATTGAATTTAAGTATTTATTTTTTTATTATATAAATTTTTTTTATGAAAAAAATCTTTTTATCTGCAATTTTTCTTTTAATTTTCGGTTTTGCGGCGGCGCAAACCGATTTTGTGTTGCAAAATGTGTATGCACGTGATTATCAGTCGCTTAATGGACAATGGAATTATATTGTTGACCCCTTTGACAATGGTTATTACGATTATCGTTTGCAGCCGAATCCGAATGGATTTTTCAAAAATGCACACGCCAAAACCCCGCAGGACTTGATTGAGTACAATTTTGACACTTCGCCTGCGATGAACATTCCCTGCGATTGGAACACGAAAAACGAAAAACTGTTTTTTTACGAAGGAACGGTTTGGTTCAAGCGCGATTTTGTTTATCATAAAAAGCAGAATACCAATGTTTTTCTGTATTTTGGTGCGGCAAATTATGATGCGCGAATTTATCTGAACGGCGAACTGCTCGGACGGCATATCGGCGGTTTTACGCCTTTTAATTTTGATATTACTCAAAAAGTTCGCGAGGGCGACAATTTCGTTGTGGCGATGGTTAATAACGTGCGCAAACCCGAAGGTGTGCCGACTGTGAATGCCGACTGGTGGAATTACGGCGGAATTACAAGAGATGTTTTGCTCGTGGAAACGCCCGCCACTTTTATTGACGATTATTTTATTCATTTGGAAAAAAATGTTTATAATAAAATTGTCGGTTTTGCTAAATTAAATAAAGAAATTTCAGGAAAAAATATTCAAATTGAAATTCATGACTTAAAAATCAAACAAAATGTAACTACCGACAATTCGGGTGTGGCGCGTTTTGAAATTGCGGCAAAACCGATACTTTGGTCGCCCGAAAATCCGAAACTTTATAACGTTAATTTTATTTTTGAAAATAATAAAATTAACGACCAAATCGCATTCCGTCAGATAGTTACGCAAGGGAAAGATATTTTTCTTAATGGAAAAAAAATATTTCTGCGCGGAATTTCGATTCACGAAGAGGCACCGTTCAGGCAAGGCAGAGCGTCAAAGCCGGAAGATGCAAATGTGCTTTTGGGCTGGGCTAAAGAGTTGAATTGCAACTTTGTACGGCTTGCACATTATCCGCATAATGAGTTTATGGTGCGTGCCGCCGAAAAACTCGGTTTGCTCGTTTGGTCGGAAATTCCGGTTTATTGGACAATTCATTGGGACAACCCCGAAACGTATGCCAACGCAGAAAAACAACTCAATGATATGATTGCGCGCGATAAAAATCGTGGAGCGGTAATTGTCTGGTCGATTGCCAACGAAACGCCGCACAGCGATGGGCGCGACCGTTTTCTCTCAAAACTTGCGCGTTTTGCCCGCGAAAAAGACGATTCGCGCTTGATAAGTATGGCGATGGAAGTGGCAGGAACGCGAAATAATACCTCTGAAGTTGCCGATAATATGAACGAATTTGTTGATATTATCAGTTTTAACAGTTATTTGGGCTGGTACGTCGGCACTGTTGAGGATATTAGAACGCGAAATTGGAAAATTCCTTACGATAAACCGTTCTTTATCAGCGAGTTTGGTGCAGATGCTTTGCAGGGCAAACACGGCGCAGCAAACGAGCGTTTTACCGAAGAATATCAAGCCGAACTGTACGATTTGACTTTAAAAATGTTTGATAAAGTTGAAGGTTTTGCCGGAACATCGCCCTGGATTTTGGTTGATTTTTACTCGCCGCGCCGCCAACTTGTTGGTATTCAGGACTTTTTCAACCGCAAAGGATTGATTTCGAATAATGGTATAAAAAAGCAGGCGTTTTACGTTTTACAGGATTTTTACAGGAAAAAAGCACTTAACGAAAAATAATATTATCAATTCGTCAATCGTCAATCGTCAATCGTCAATCGTCAATCGTCAATCGTCAATCGTAAATCGTAAATCGTCAATCGTAAATAAATTTTGATGCTCGAAGGAAATATTTCGATAAAAAATGCGCGGATAAATAATTTGAAAAATATTGATGTCGAAATTCCGCGTAATAAATTGGTCGTTATCACGGGATTGAGCGGGTCGGGTAAGTCGTCGCTTGCTTTTGATACGCTTTATGCCGAAGGTCAGAGGCGTTATGTGGAAAGTTTGTCGGCGTATGCGCGGCAGTTTTTGGGGCGAATGAAAAAGCCCGAAGTGGATTATATTAAAGGTATTCCGCCGGCAATCGCTATCGAACAAAAGGTAAATACTCGCAATCCGCGCTCTACCGTTGGTACAAGTACCGAAATTTACGAATATTTAAAACTGCTTTACGCTCGCGTGGGGCATACTTTTTCGCCCGTTTCGGGCAAAGAAGTGAAAAAACATACGATAGAAGATGTTGTAAATAAAGCACTTGCATTGCCTTCGGGAACTCGGATTGCCATTTTAACACAAATAATTCCGCGTGAAGACCAAACTTTGATGGAAAAACT